>Ga0307945_1000179_pt1 | contig 38182 bp, 30 predicted proteins | sample OrgLakmetagen228_FD_201818 | JGI IMG/M metagenome (GOLD analysis project Ga0307945, IMG submission 201818) | Saline water microbial communities from Organic Lake, Antarctica - #228 | ecosystem: Environmental > Aquatic > Non-marine Saline and Alkaline > Saline | place: Antarctica: Organic Lake...
TTGTGTTGTTGAAATAATTACACAATATCGATCCTTTTGTGCTTGAAAAAACAAGTGTGCCCTCACCTTTGTTATTTGATTTATTGCTAAATGCTCTCTTCTAAGTTAACACTTTAAATTCATGAATTGACCAGCAGAACCAGTATCTTGTATATACTGGCTTGTCATGAAGTATACTGGGCTTGGGATGAGGCAAACAGTGATCACCGCAAGAAAGGTGCATAAAAATCTGCAGGCAGCTGTTCAAATGAGATGAAGGCTTTTTGGATTACTTACCAGCCAGCACGCTGGTATTGCTGGAGCTGCGTCAGTCCGTTTCCAGCTGCCAATGACGCACGCGCCCGCCACGCTTGCAGCCGTTCAGCGATGCGAGGCTTCCTTAGCTGCTGGTGCATTTGTTCTTGTAGCCGGATAGCATACTGTGGCATTAAAATGTTTATGCATGTGTATGTATGGTCATATGGTCATGTGTGTATGCATGTGTGTGTAGTCATGTGTCATGTGTATAGTCATGTGTGTTTTATGCGTGCGTGCGCACGCGTGTGTGTCAATTATAAACTAATGTTGGATGCGTTTTTCCCAAAGAGAAGTGCTACAAGGTGTATACCTGAGTTGCCTCCTCAGCATGCTCTCCGATAACAGCCCCCTCCTCTCCCTCTCCCTCTGCGTCTCCCTCTCCTTCTTCCTCTGCCACACCCTCTCCCTCCCCCTCTTCCTCCCCGTCTCCCTCTCCTTTGCCCTCCTCTTCTTGTTCCTGCCGTTCCTCCTTGTTCTTTTTCTCCTCAGCACCCCCCATTTCCTTCTCACCCCCATCTCCAGCCCCATCCAGCCCCCTGCCCTCTTTTTTCCCTCTACCAAGCACTTCATCCAAGCAGAAAACGACTTGCCCCCCAGATATGTTCTGTTGGTGCTGCCTAGCTGCTGCTGATGTTCCAGGTGCGCCCATGACTGCTGGCCTTCCAGAAGGACCCAAAGCTGCTGTGGCTGCTGTGGCTGCTGCTGTGGCTGCTGCTGTGGCTGCTGTTGCTGATGCTGTTGCTATGCCTGCCCCCTGCTGATAGCCGACCACGTTGAAGGACCGAAGACGCAAAGCCCAAGGAAAGGAAATGCGGGTGTCGGGGCGCCGCAAAACGATCAGTTCATCTTGGAGAGAGGCAACCAAGGAGGGCAGCTCTTGGCCTAAGCGTGGTCCAGCCTCAGAACCTTTAGTTGAAATGCAGCATTGGTAAAAGTGATTAATTTGTTAGGTAAGGATCACTTGTCTTGGTGCACACATGCTTGCTCTGCAAGTTTGATTCTGACAAATTGCTACGTGTGCTTTACGTTGGAAGGAATGGCCTTGATTTGAGAAGCAAAGCTGGCCTATGGTCAAACATTCAGATGTAGGCCGCTTGATGTTTTTGAGAGAAATAGGCTGCACCTCACAAGGCCGTCGACAACTCAATGTACTTGGCACAGCACTCACGAATGCTGCGGCTTGCAATATGCCTGACCAAGACCTGAAGCCGCAGCGGAAGAGGGACCTGCTGTAGGGCCTCTGCTACCTGACCCAGGCACCTTTCCAGCTTGTTTGGGCCCCGACAGAGTGCCTACATAGAACGTAAGTGATTGTCAGTGCCTGCACAGGCAGCGTGCTTACGCCAAACAGAATTAAGACAGTTGCGGTAATGATATGCACCTTTTAAAAGTGTGTGAGCCTGTCTAGATGAGACAGTTTACTTTGACTATTTCCAATCAGACTGTCTCCATCAGAGCAGTTCCAATGAATCACCTTGCGGCAGTTCACAACCACGACCTTAACATCTCACACCTTGTACTTGCTATTCAGAATAACACACATTAGCAATTTCCTCTGACTGGTTCCAATCACCTTGCGGCAGTTCACAACCATGACCTTGACATCTCATACCTTGTACTTGCCATTCAAAATGACACACATTGACATTTTCCTCTGACTAGTTCCAAAGTTCCAATCACCTTGCGGCAGTTCACAACCATGACCAGGAGCAGGACTGCTGAGCGGGTGTGAATTGCCTTCATCAGTGTTTGCTGCGTAGCTCTGTCTCTTGCATCTGGGACCGTTTGTGTCAGCCTGTGGAATACAGAAACACAAGCTTTGGCAGACTGGTGACATTTGAAGCACATTCGACAAAGACAGTGCGTTTCACAGTGTCCCTTCATCCATTAGCTTACCAGTCCTCCAGCTTGCGGGCGTTTTGGCAGAAGTCCAGCAAAACCTGTGTGTGAAAAAGAAGAAGGAAAGAAGAAGGAAGGCATCTATTTTTCATCACAGTACGGAGTAAACCAACAACTTGCTTCTGTTGCCGACTTACCTCGCCGGCCTCCATCAGCACTCGCTGCTGCTCAATTCGCCCTGCTTGTGGGATGCGGCTTTGAAGGATTGTAGACAGCTGTGATGTAGGCCCCCTTAAAGCCAGGGAAGACGCCAAAGACAAGGGAACCACAAAGTAATGCAGCTCAGTGGCTAAAGCCATTGCAACTGCAAATACGTTTTAGGAAATTGTGTTAAGATTTTTCTCACAGGAAGAAAGTATAATACTGATAATACAAACCATAGGAGCAGCACGTTAGAAATAAAACAGCTTACATCAGAAGTGTTTACGGGTAAGTATCCTCTTTTCCCTATTATTCTCTGTGGTTTAGGAAAAATTGAATTGAAACATTACTTTTTTCCCTTGACCGGTGCAAATTTGTCTCCACTGCCTACTTTTCCTTGCTTTTATTTTTGTCCCACAATCATCTGCTGGGGCAAAATGCCAGGGAACTAAGATGCACCCTGACAGCAGTACTGCAAAGATCAAGGATGCTCTGCCCGCACCGCTTGCGTTGCGCTCAAGGATCGTCAAGAGTGTGAAGGGTGACATCATCTCTCCCTTGTACACATCAACCTCTCCTGTGGTAGTGCACGTGGAAGTGTGCATGTGTGTGTTGACGTATGGGTAGTGGAGTAATTTTGCAGCAGAGTGAGCAGGCATCGGCAACCAACCTGGCTGGCGAGCACTCATCACGGTGCGCACTGCTTGCCAGTAGATCTTGGATGCGGCCCTGTATTTGAAATCAGTAGAAGCAATTGAGGGTCTTATCATACTGTCAATGAGCAACTTTCAATTTACTTACATCAATCGTTGATGCAGCACCTGAGAGCGTAATATGTGGCAAAAGAAGCCAGCGTAGCTTCTTTGGCAACATTGCGGGCCTGCTGTTGGGATGTCAACGTGAGGAATCCTTTCATGGTTGACAGACGGAGCATTACCCACTGCCAGGGCGAAATTTGGTGTTGATAAACCAAATTATCTGTAAGCATTATCAAAGGGGGAAAATTATTATTTTTTCAAACTGACGGTTCTGCTGCTGAGCCTCACGTGTCCAGTGCAACAAAATTCTATACGTGCTTCGTTCTTACGGCTTTTTGGGGACTCTAAAAGACAGCCAGCAGAGCTTGAAGGGCCAGTGATCTACCGCAAAGATCTACCGCAAAATGTTGCGGGAAAATTGTCTAGCAGCCATTATGTAAGGAGGAAACTTAATGAAGGCAACATCCTGCTCTTTAGTTGCCCAAGCAAGGATGCGTTCTAGCTTTGGAGGAGTCGAGGAGATAGAAAGTTTTCCTGCAAAGAGGACGCAAACACTCACCTGGAAGCCTGGTGAACTCGTGTGGGATGAAATCATAGGGCAGAATGTCCTGCGAAAAATTGTGTGGGGTTCTTGTTTTGCAAACAAAAATGTGATCAGCCTCCAGATTTTAGTTTCAAGCCCAACGCCAGGAAGCGCAGCAGATAATAAATTTTTACCAAGGTGATAGATGTTTATCATTTAGTTAGCAGAAAGGAGAAACGCTTGGGCTGTCGTGTCACACCAGGCTTTGATGAGACACAGCAAAAATGACCATACCAGGGTGCATCAAAGTTTCGTTCCTTTTTTTTAACATGCAACTCTGTGCTTTTATTGCAGCAAGCCAAGCGCTGGCTAGAGCGATACACCATCAGTGTCGACAGAACCCTTTGTTTCTTGGCAGCTAACCACCTGCAGAAGGAGCAGCCTTCCCAGGGTCTCATAGCTTAATGTGGGGTGGAGAAGAGGTTGTATCATTAGACCATCTGGAGCCCTGCGAGGCTGGCTCCACATCCGAAGCTTGGAGGGAACTGGGCTGATGATGTTGCGCAGGTTGCCAATAAAATCCTGGTGAAGTGTGAAGGTACCTTTTGTAAAGGTTTGCCTTGAATTGGTTGCACTATTATGGATGAAGTTTGGTCGTGCAGTTGAGACAGAGACAGAGAAACAGGCAGGAGCCACAACTATGTAAGGGGTTCAGAGAGACGCTAGCAAACATGCAACTCCATTATCCCTGCAATGCTCTCCTTGCAATGCTGGCCTGGTCCTAAGGGGCGTATAAAAAGTACCTGCAACCTTTCAAGGGTCCAGGTTAGGGGTGTATAAAAAGGTCAACAACTTTTGACAAGCATCCGAGAATTCGCCACCCTAGTGCCCAGTACCTCCATTGCAGCAAGAATAGCTGGGCGCTCACACTCCTCAACAATGCTGCTTGCTGTAGGCAGGGCCTGCAGGTGCAGCAACAGCAGTAGCAGTGAGTAATTTGAGCCAAAGGATTAGACAGCAGCAGCAGCAGCAGCAGCAGCAGCAGCATAAGCAAAGACAGCAACAGCCAAAGCTCTAAGAAGCTGCATATCACAACTCAGGCTGCACTTCATATCTCGCCTGAAACAGGCGAGGTGTAAGGGCAGAGTAGAGTGCCTCGACCATCGTCCTGCTTTGCCTGTACAGCCGCTGGTAGTCTGGAGTCCCAGGCGTCTGTACAGAGAACAGACAAAAGTTGTTTTTGCTGGGAGCGTGGATCCGTCTTTTCATACGCCACCTACTCCTACTGTGCATCATGAATCCAGTACAGATCCTTTTTTGGTCTGGAAGCGTGCAGTGTGGATGCGGAGTGAGTTACCTGGTACGTCTGCAGGTGCTGGCACACAGGCAGGTACACAGGCAGGTACAGGTACTGGTACTGGTACAGAGTGAGTTACCTGGTACGTCTGCAGGTGCTGGTACGCCCCCTGCAAGGCAAGGAGAAGGGAGCAGCACGCCTTCAAGCTGCTCGATCCGTTGTCGAATTTTTGCTCTCCCTTTTCATCCCTCTTTGAAGGGGCCAGAAGTGCATCCCTCATGCTGCTGAAGTGAGAGGCATCTGGATTCAGGCCGGGTGGAGAAGCATCCTGGATACAGAAAGGTCACCGTTGCAGATGTGAAACAAGAAAGAATGCTGTGGCCATTCCCAGGAGGACGACGGAGCAAGCATCCCAAAATATTTCATCCTTGTTGCACACTGACACAGCATTGCATTTTACATTAGGAGGCCACTGGCAAAGCTTTGGCTGAAATGGACAAAACGAGTGCGTGTTTGGCCCAAAATGCACTTGCATTGGGCCACCATGCCCCAATCAGAACTCCTTTGAACCTCCAAATACCAACATTACATTAGCTTTATATTATAGGACAACAGTGGATGTTGGAATTATGTTAAAAGGGGGTCAGCATCGGCACTCCTTACGCTGATTTTCTGAAAGCAAATGGCTAAAACTTTATCTCACTGTTTCCTGGAATTTACACTGTTATTTTTGCTTTGGTCAAAATGATAACACAATCGCTGGTTGACTAATCTTTTTTTGGGCAACCATAAAATGATTCAATCATATCATTTGTCACATCAGCTTGCGGATGCTTTAGATGTTAATACGGGCTGTTTAGAAATCATTCTCTTAATCACAAAAGACACAATTGAATTGAATCGTAATGGTGTTTGATCAATGATATTTGTTCACCACAGCTTATCACCCCCAAAAACACAGAGTTTTGTGCTTTGAATCTTCAGATTCTGTAATCTGGTGCTTGAAAAGCGGGTTCATGCCACCGCCACATTACACGCTTCCCTTGACTTGGACTTTTTAAGCTCGACTGCTTGGAAGCTATTTACTAATAAGAGTGTTGAACTTGGATTGAAAGTCCAGGGACCCACACTTTAGGAAGATCAAGAAGCTGATGCCCAATTTGGGCCTCCGTTGATCCCTCTGGGACATTCTGCATGTCTGGACTAGGGTATGTAAGCCAGCAAAATGGAACAAGGCTGTTGGGCCATAGAAGACAAGCCTTGATGCCAGCAGCAACGTGAAAGTCAAGTATTTAACGGCAACGCTTATTCTAAAACAACAGCTCTGAACTCTCTTGTACGCACCAGGACTCTCCTGAGGCTTGGAATGCTGGGCTGCAAAGGTGCCAGGGCTTTGATGCCTACGTCTCTGAGGTTGGTATACATCTTCTTAACCAGACCATTGAGGTGGCTGCCGATGCAGAAGAGATAGAAGGAAGAGGATTGTCAGTGCAAGTAAGGAGAGCAAACCAATTACTTGGCAGGCATATCAATTGCGTTTCAGTCAATGAAAAGCTACAAAGAGGTGCCACGTCATTCTTGTGACATTGTAGAGAGTAGAGCTGGTTTGTTATGCTTGCATGCAAACCTGGAAGCACCCTGTCCAAACTCGCGCAGCGAGATCTCCATCCCTCCTCCACACTTTTTGGCAGTCAATGTCACCGGCAACCACGATGGAGATGAGACGTCAAGCTGCACTTTGTATGGCTCCTGCACAGCAAGGCAGGAAGTTCTTGTAGAGTGAGATGAATAACTGCTGCGCAGATGAAGCCTTTTCTTTTAGGACCAGGGAAAATGCATATGGAAGTCTTGGACACATAGTGTGTGCACGCACCAATGTGTGCATGGTTGCCAGAGGGAGACACCTCAAGTGATTTGCCCACAGGTGATTTGCAACCAGCATGTGGTTCATCAATAATGCTGCATTTGGGGACCTTGAATCACCCACTAAGGATTTAAAATCCTTAGTGGGTCAGGCTATACCTCAATGCCAGGTTTAAGATGACGAGGTTCTTGGCACGTGTGCTAGCACGTGCACCTCTCTCATAAGAGGAGTCGTCCACCTTGAACAAACCACACAAATCAAGTAAATCAAGTTACCTGAGGGTTGCGTGTGCCAGCAAAGTACATAAGGCATGTCTCTAGCAACCCATGCTGCCTGCGATCGAGCAAGTCCTGACCGGTTCGGCCGACATTTGAGCAACTTCGTGCACACTCTTCCAACACCTGCATGTGTATTGAGATAACCATGTGTTATCAACACCTGCATGTGTATTGAGATAACCATGTGTTTGTGCACAATCTTCCAACACCTGCATGTGTATTGAGATAACCATGTGTTATCAACACCTGCATGTGTATTGAGATAACCATGTGTTTGTGCACAATCTTCCAACACCTGCACGTGTATTGAGATAATGGGACAAGCACATCTAATGTTATTTCTGCTGGATTGCAGGCATAAAGGGCAGCACTCAAATCCTCAGCACAAGTAGGAACAGGCAAGCAGAGGCTTACTCTAGAACTGAATGCCTCCATGTGCGTAGCAAAGCATCCTGCCAAAAATTGGTTCAGAGCTCCTACCCTTCTCAAGCTGTCCCACTGCTGCAAAAGTGTTAGTACTGCATGAGCAAGGTCCTCCTGGACAGATGCAGGGTTACTTGTGGCTGCTGCTGCGCTTCTGGAGGTTGCAGGCTTTTGCGAGGTGTAAGTCATGCCTGTCCCAGTGGTATTGGATGCCTCCACCAAATCCCTGTGCAGTTGCCATCCACACGTATTGTAATTGCATATAAATGTCTCTACACTGATAGAGAAGGGAGATGACATATGTATATGTAGAGAGAGTATGTACAAACTGCAGAAAAGGGAGGCAGGCAAATTTGAGGCAGGCGTTTTTTAGAAAGTTCAACCTATAAGAATTTGAACTCTGTATAAAAACATGCTGCACTCCTATAAATGACTTATGCTCACAACGAGCAGCTGATCTACTGCAAACTTGTTCCCTAGCAACCCCCATGCTTGCTATTTGTTTCACAAACAAATCTAAATTCAATTTCACTTTGCACGCACACACACACGCACACACACAGAGCACTCACTTGCAAGCGCGCATTGCTTCATCCCATGCGGCACGCCCAAGCAGCAGACGCACGTAGCCAGCGTAAGGTGTTGCAGCCCCAGCAGAGGAGGTCAGCTCCTTACCCAGCTCTGCATAGGTCTGCAGGGTGGGTGCGACGTCTGCCAAACCGTCCCTTTTTGCTGCCTTGGCCGATCCCAAGTAAAAGCTGCAGTTGTTGTTATGTTGTTGTTGATGTTGATGTTGTAATGCTCTTGTAGGAGAGGACAGCTCACGCTGCTGTTTGCTTCCTTCATGATGCAGAATTTCAGATATTTGCCTGTTGCTTGCTGCATCACAAAAGAAATGTCATCAGCGCTACACAAATTGCCATCTTTACCTGCACCACAGCAGCCCCGCTTTCAACACCTTCGCTTCTGTGTGTGTGTGTGTGTGTGTGTGTGTGTGTGTGTGTGTGTGTGTGAATGTGTGTGTGTGTGTGTTTTAAATGCTCTCCCATTATCACCCAACTTGGGTACAAGCTCTTATGTCGTCAACCACCATCACCCAATATGGGGCTTAGCACACCAATTCCCAACCTCCAAACAACCAATTATTGGCATTTAACTCAATTTCTTTTCCGTTGTCTACATACATGCAGGTTTGTCTTTCTGCCTTTCTTTTAGCTTCACTTAAACCTTCTGGACCATTAGTTTTACCCTAGTGTGGGCTTTGTCAAGTGACGCGTCAGCTTGTCGACAGTGCATAAGTCCTCCGCTATAAATGGTAACAAAGTAAGGTGGGTTGTTTAAGATTGAAATGCACTTACCTACAATCAGCAGCTGTGCGTAGTTGCTGTCACTCTTTTTGACCTGCATTGTGTCTTCTGCCTGCACATTCTCAAAAGAGTGAAGAGCTGCCAGTTGCCGCTCCACCTCCCCCAACAGCTCCTCCACTGATATGACCTGCAGATGAATTAATGTAAACACGCTTTTTCCATTGTGTTTTGTGACAATTGTTTTCTTGTCAAATTTAGTTATAGAATATTTGAGGTCAGCAGTTGGAGCTTTTCAAACGAAGTGCTTGAGACCTGCCCAATTTCTATGTGACGGCCTTCTGCATAAATGCCTTGGTCACGATAATGGCGTCACACCTTGGTTCGACCCAAGTTGCATAGCTCTGAACAATCCACTGTGCTTGGTTGTTCCCTCTTAGGCCTACTTTCCTTTTCCCCCCTCTTCCCTTCTCAGCTTATTTCGTAATTATTTCGGCTTTCTCTCCTCTTGGTCGATTGCCCCTTTCACCGATATAATTCCTCCTGCCTACTGAACGAGCCGTAACAGAACAGAGCGGGAGTGCACCAGTTGCATCCAACAAGTTGGTCACAGAGAACTTTAAAGACGCACGAGAGTACAAAATATGAGGCTCCAAAAATTGGGTACTAGGCATTGATGCCGAGCTGGATTGTGCCTTTGCGCTTGTACTTGATTTTGGGTATTCAATTGCACCTTGATCGTCTGTCTATACAACAAGAGTAATGCAACCAACCTTAAGTTGCAGAGGCCACCCACTGCCAGCTGTGCCGCTTGCAGTCCTCTCCCACCTGTGGAGTCAGAACACAGGACCATTGACAATTGAGCGGAGTCAAAACACAGGAAAGCACAATAAAAATAAGGTCATCTTCAGACAAACTTGTGCTCAAGGGAGTCAGAATATAAAGCACGCGGAAGACCTAGGCCTTACATGGCTTTCGAGCGCAGTAGGCGGAGCAGAAGCTGCAGCGCACGCGTGTGTCCTTGCCTCCCTCCTGCCACAGAATACTGGCTAGCCGCACCCCTTACATCTGCGATTCACGTACTCAATGAGATCCAGTGTGTGCTTGGTTTGGGCTGAGACGTTCACAGATTTCGTGCAAATGTTCCAACATTTTGTAAGGTTGAGCAAATTGCTTGAACTGACATCATGCTCTGTGCAAAGTACCTTCCAAGACTGAAGGAGCTCACATACCTCCAAGCCTCTCCAAGAGCTCAGCCGCCCTCTCAAACTGCTGTGCTTCTTGCTCCAGCACCAAGAGGGGCCCCCACATCTCGTACCTACACGGGCAAAGCAAATATGTCAAGCCACTTTCTGCTCCCAGTCCACTTCCAGAGGTGCACACGCTTACACGCACAGTAACCAGGTAAAACAACTAGTGTGACCCTGGACGTGTTACAGGAGGAAAATTGCCTCAGATGATCAATCCCCTAAGATGCCACTCACACTTGCACAATTTTGCAGCAGACTACCTACCTGGTGAGGAACCTTCTTTGCACCTCTGTGTCCATGCAGCGCACATACTTCAGCATCTGAGCATTCAGCCTGCTGTGATCCTCCTCGGGCATGCTTACAGCAATCTAGCAAAGAGAGAGGCAAAAGAGAGGAACAAGTGGTCATGCTAACTTTGCGATGTAACCAAGATTGAAAGTGATATTGTAAAGAATGTCTGCATAAGAAATATTAGGCTGTCAATGTCTTTAAACTTTTCTACTCTTCAACAGATTGATGACCAACCTTGCGCACTAAACGCTCCAAGAAGTGCTGCTTAGCCTTGGCTGTTTCTTCAGCGTGGAGGTTGGGCCTGAGGTACTGCATATGCAAAGAAAAATATTGAGGAGATCAGTACCTGAATAGTATGGCTGCACTCCTTCCTGATCCTTGTCCTTTTCTCTTCTCTTCTCTAGTTGTACAGCATGCTATATCCAGACAGACTTCAGGAAGCAGTGTGGACTTGTGCATGCGTTTAAGGTAACATTGATGTCACCTTGCAAAGCAGAGCTGACACAAAAGACTGTCAGCAATTTGAAATTGCTCAGTTGTATTTGCTCTATTGTTCACTCACTTGCTCGATTATCTCAAGGCCCAACTCAGCCATTTGCTGAATGCAAGCATTGCTAGGGGGGCTTGCGGCCTGAGTTTGCTGTGCCCGGCCTCTGTGCTTCAGGGGCGCAGTGGCTGGGACAGACACAATCCCCTGAAAAATAGCAATCACACAAGGAGAAACGCACTTTCTCATTTTTGTATAATGAACTGAATTCCAGCAGAAGCATCAGAGGTAAATCACAAGGAGGCCTACCTGATTTAAGCAACATATATATTACACTATAAGACCAAGGCCTAAAGTAGTACAGGGCTGAAAAATGCATTACACCATGATCAGATTAATAACCACCGTATGACTGTACCGTACCTTATGATCGTACACTGTACCGTACCTTATGATCATACACTGTACCGTACCTTATGATCGTACACTGTACCGTACCTTATGATCATACACTGTACCGTACCTCATGATCATACACTGTACCGTACCTTATGATCATACACTGTACTGTACCTTATGATCATACACTGTACCGTACACCGTACTGGCACAACACTGATCATAATTGCATCATCACTGCATGGAGCAGGGCATGCACATGCTGCAAGAGGTAAGGTGGACATACCACATGCTTAGGGTTGGCCAGAATTGTATGTATACACCGTATATGACCGTATATTTGGTGAGGTCCCTGCCAAAAATACTGCATATAAACCGTATATATATATATATATATATGGTTTTGGCCGACCCTACACATGCTGTAAAAGGACCCTGCCAGAAATACCATATATACACCGTATATATACATATGTGTAAATAGACACCGTGTATACATAAACACCGTATATAAAGGGTTGGCCAGAACCATATATCTGCACCGTATATGACCGTATGTATGGTGATTTCCCTGCTAAAAATACCGTATGTGCACCGTATATACCTATAAATGTATGATTCTGGCCAACCCTAACCATATCCCTATTTCCAGCAACCCCTGACCTTGATCGACGCATTGAGGGCATCTCTGACGAGTCCAGCACGAGCAAAGGAGAGTGCAACGTCTGGCCAGGGCACGGGATTTTCCCGCAGAAAGCACTCTGCGGCCTTGATGTGATTGCCAAGTTTCACGTACAGCTTAGCAGCTTGAGCAAAGTCACCCGCAAAGCACTGCATAACACAGGGTGTAAGTTTGCAAGGGTTTTCCCTGTTGCCTAGCAAGTTGTCATCTGTTGTCATCTGCCGGTGATAATGCTGATTTTTTCAACGCCTTCAATTGGAAGAGGAGTCCTTCATTAAGTTGGAATAGAAGTCCTTCATTGGAAGAGGAGTCCTTCATTAAGTTGGTACATTGGCAGATCATAAAGTACTGAAAGTAAGGCTTTGAAGGCAGGCAACTGAGCAACAATATCAACATTTCAATCAGCCCATCAAAAACGCACCAGATCTGATGCAGCTTGCTCTTTCATTCCGAGGTGGAGGAACAAGCTTGCAGCTGTCTGTGCCTCCTTCTTGCTGCGGCTTCTGCTTTCGCGTTCTAGCTTTTTTGACGCTGTTCTATGAACCATGGCCTGCATCGTTAACAAGCAGGTGGTGATATAACACTAAACACACCACAGAATGGACATACACCGCTCAAAACGCCCTCGCAACACACAAAAAAAATGCAAATTAGGGTTCACAAGGTCGCCTCGCGTGTGTGGAAGCGTTTGGTAATTTTTTGGTTAGTATGCTTCCATCCTGGCTGTTTGGCTTGGCTGCATGAGGAACTTTGTCGCTGGTAGTACTGTAACGGTGGGGGAGCCCAGGCTGAGCAGGGACCGACTCACTTGTGATCTTTGAGCGTTGAACGAATCGTTGGCACGTTCAAAACAGGCGGCAGCATCCTCAAAGTGCTTGCTGTTGAACATTGCTACTGCAGTCTCGGCCCACTGCTCTGGGGAATTGTTGTGTGTTAACATGTCCATGATCTGCAAAAGGCAGGTCGTGGAGTTGCTTTTATGAATTAGCAAAAAGTGGCACACGGCTTTATAGCATTCACGCATAAAATGTTTTTAGCTAAAAAAGTGAAAAGCGTACAGGATCAAATGTTCTGATTATTTTTTACTGCCAGCTAAAGGTTCCGTACATTTTAGACCCTTGCGATGTACCTTAATAGTGGGACTGTAGAACACAACAACAACAGCACCTCAGTCAGACTCACAATTACACTACCCACCTTCTGGCCCATAGACAGGCACTGCACAACTCCTGTTGCCATCCACATGTCCAGCATTGGCTTGGCAGCAGCATGGTTGCTCTCGAAAAATATGACGTGTGCCTTGGCTCGAGTTGTCAGCACATACAGTTGCTTAAGTTCTGAGCACAGGAGGGAGTGTTCCTGCAGGTAATATTGGAGTTGTAAGGCGTGAGTAAGCTAGTAGCAATAACTTTGGGGCTGTGGGATTTTAAAATGGACTCACAACTGCTAAATGACCTTCACAACTTGCTCTAAGACAATAAAAGGAAAAGAAACGAGCAAAGGAAAAGAATAATCCAGCTCATTTTCTGATAATAGCAAGCCGTGAGGAGCAAGGATATGAAAAGGTGGAGAAACAACAGAGGGGTCCTTTTTGATGTTTCAGGGGCAACAAAAAGCTCCAAAATGTACTCAGTCTAGCTTTTAACTAAGGCTGAAATTACAGGCTGCCAGAATACTGTGCTCAGATCCATGTAAGTCGCTCTAAGTCGCTCTGCGCACATATCTACAAGACAAAGCGCACATATGGGGCACCTTTACCCTAGATGATTTCCATGGGAAGCAGCATATTCATTTGCTTATCTCGCTTACCACCTTGGTTTGTTCACTTTATTTCTTTTGCAACAATCTTTATTTATTGTCAGGACTCTGAAATTTAAAGTAAGAATGAACCTGGTGACAAACTGTAATAAAATACAACAGCAAAAATGGGGCTCACGCGGCAGCCAATCAAGCATGTTTACCCCAATTGGAAGGGTTCAGACAAAAGTACTTAAAAAAATCCTGTAAAACGCTTTACGTTCTGATGCACAAACAGTTGCTATGAAAATACCCAGGGAGCTTACATAAAACATTCCATTTTGGGCCTCAGTCCACCCCCTCTAGAGAAACAACGGAGAACACAGGTAGAAAGCAAGAGTGAAAAAGTGGCACATCACTTTTGCTGCACTACAAGAAGTGGAGTTCACGTGTTTCACACTGAAACCAGCTTTTTACTGCTTGGTGCGCTTGAATGGTACGGTCACACCATACATATGCGAGGTCAGCACTGGACGGTTCAGGTCTGTTTTGAAGCTTCACACAAGCGTACTTTGCAAGCACAGCTCTCATGACTGCATGGATGGGAAAAGGTGCTGCCTCAGATGCCTCATTAAACACAACGTGCCTGTGGGTTAAAGCTTGGGTAGGCATAAGCACTGGATGACTTTTGAGCTTGGGTGAGCAGCCCCTTGTCGTCCATGTAGCCGTAGATGAGACGCCATTTGGTCAAGAGGGGCGAAGTCGAGAAAAAACGGTAAAGTAGCACCACCTGCGTGGTTGACCATGTATGTGTGCGTGCACGTGCATGCGTGTGTGTGTTTGTATGTATGTGTGTATGTGCTTGTGTATTTGCAAAAAAATTCACAAAATGTGAGTCGAGGGCAATGTACAGGAAAGGTCACACAAACAGGCACCATCAAACTGAAGAATTAGAGCCAGCGATGCAGCTCTACCTTGAACTCTAAACCCTTGCACTCGTGGATGGTCAAGATGATGATGCCATTAGCAGCACGTTTGCCATAGCGCTCCTTCAGCGTCTTCTTGAGCTGCGCCTTTTCGGCGTCGTCTCTGACCAGCACAGCCTGGGCAAGGTTTGTCAAAAAACAGCTTAGTTAACATTGAGTACAACTTGTACATCATGATTGGGGTGCAGCAATTTCCTTTGGCAAAGGCAATTTTGAACAGTCTTTTTCAAATTTGCCTTTTCACCGGAGTGCTCTCACTCTGCAATGCTATACTAGGCAGCACTACAACAAGCAACCGCTTGTTCTTGCTCCATCATTAAAACACGCTTCAAAGCGTTGGAGATCCTCTCTTTTTGACTGCACCTGATCAGCTCCAAAATTGAGGCCACCCCCCCCTGCAGGTGCCTGCCTATGGTCAGTTCCCTTGTTTTCCCCCTCCTCTGTGCTGGGAGCTGACTGGCTACCCTCTGCTGAACGAGACAGGAGCGCCTCCAATGGATCACCAGTCAGGATGAATATGGGCTTTTCTCCTGCAGCAATACACAGGAAGGAGTCATGACAGCTGTTTACTAGCTGCGCCAGCTGGGCTCTGAGATCTGGTCCAGTAAAATTTCAAGCATGCGATAATTTTCTAGCCATGGAGTAAAGTGCCGCATCTTAAACTAAAAGCCACTCACAACGCAAACGAAAAAAAACTTGAGCAGACTTGCCTTCATCCTTGGCTTCTTCATCCTTAAGCTTGTCCAAGCTGTGAGGAAACCAATTCTCCAAGAGCTTGATCAGGCTGGACGCAAGGCGAACAATGCTGCCAGTGGTCCTATAGGGATAGAAATGATCAGTCTGTCAGCTGCCAAAGAAGGGCTGTCAGGGTGTCGTTCAAACTAGATAGAAATACATCAAAATGATAGCTGCAAAAACAGTTATTTTGTTGGCATAGCAGGACAGTGTACCTGAAGTTGAATGTAAGCTGGAACATTTTTGGCTTGAACGCGCCAAGGCTCTCTGCTTGCTGTTTTCTGTCACGGCCATTGTTTCCCTGAAATTCCAGGTAGTATTGCTCCTTGAGCGCTTGAAACCGAAAATTCACGCCTGTATGTGTATGTGTTGTGTGTGTGTATGTGTGTGTGTGTGTGTGCACGCGTATATGTGTGTATAGTAGGGGCCTATTAACAAGGTGCTCATATGTCTACAGTTGCGTACCTACTCTAGGGTAAGAATGACATTACCAAACAACATACCTCTGGCAATTGTCTGAGCAGAATCTCCAGCCTGTATGTGTGTGTATTTGTGTACGTGTGAGTGTGCGTGTGCTTGTATGTATGCTTGTGTGCGTGTGAGCTTGCATGTATGCTTGTGTGTGCGCTTTTTTTGTGTATGTGTGTGTACACTCACAAAGACAAAACCTCGTCCCGATGTCTCGCGCGTCATGGCAGAGATGTAGCGCAAAAGAGCGATGGTGCTCTGGGTCAGGTCCTGGACCTGTGAGACAGTGCAGTGAAGACAGTGCAATGAGACAGTGCAGTGATTAGGTGGCTTTGGCTAGTCTGAACCCTTCAGAAACAGCAAAGGGCAAAGAAAATTTTGGCGTGGTGCTCCTCCAGACGAGATGCCTTATAGATTGAAATAAACACTCAAACAAAAAGGAACTGTGCTCTTAAAGATTGAAATAAACACTCAAACAATAAGGAACTGTGCTAACCTCGTCGATGTAGATTTCTTGGAATTTGGCCAGTGCAGGGAAAGTCCAGCGTTGGCGATCTGGCTTCAAAATCCACTCTGAGACCACACGACTGGGAAGCACACGAATAGAGTGTTACAAGGGGAAAAATTTAGCCATGTAATCCTATCTTAAGGATTCAGACAGCTGGCAACAAAAACCAGGATGCAAGACCAGAACCCTAGACATACCTATGGATGTGAGATGTGAAATCGCCCAAGTCCCAGTCACCCACGGCATTCTTAGCACGCTCGTATTGCTTGAAGAGTTTCAGGATGGCCTCACGCTGTGGTGGGCTATAGCCTGCCTCAGATCGACTGAAAAATGATGCAGGTGAAGTAAGAAGAATGCACATTTACGAGAGAGGGCCATGGTGTTACACTTTTTGAGGTGCCATAGACAGAAGTTAGCTGTAATGCGATCAATATGAAGCTCACATGTTCTTGCTTTTTTGGTTATAAACCCTCACCCAAAGGAGGCGTCAAAAAATAAAATTCCTGACAGTCATTTGTATATTTTGGGCCTCCGGTCAAAAATGCCCCCCCCACCAACCCCCCCTTGCTGACCACCACACTAATGAAAAGGGTGTAAAACTGATCAGAATTTAGGCAGCTATCTGTCTGCACACTTATCTTGCCGGATGATTTTACACCTGAAGAGCTATAGGGCAAAAACTGACATGCGCACGCTCTTGCGCTGACCACCTGTTTAGTGCACAAATCCAGCCAAAACCTTTGCCAAAACACTTTTTACTTCATTCAAGCAACTTGTGTATAACCCAATATGCAGACTGCAAGTTTGGAATCAATTGCTGGTAATTTACCTACCTACACGCATACCAGCGGCCTACTTGGGAGCATTCCAGGGTTAGGGTTTAGGGTTTAGGGGCCACTTTGATATTTTGTGAAAGTGGCCCAGTAAAATTCTGGAGCACCCCCCTAAAATTCTCCGACCCCCCCTGGACCTCCCTTCCCCCCCCGGACCCCCTCAAAATCGACGCATTTACATACCAATCAATAGCTCTTGACGTCAGGATTCCGAATATGTAATATATACTTCATTTGACACATGATGTCAAATAGTTATGACCCCTGACGCCTCCTGCCCAAGGCATCAAAATGTCTTGCGAGTGCCACTCCTCTTCAGATGCACCTTTTGTGGCAAACACAAAAAGCACTCACACTTTTGCAAGGTCGACATACTCCTGCAGCAGCCATGGCTTGCCCTCCAGCTTGTTGCGCACAGCCTGGACAGACCCTTTTAAAGTAGATTGGATCTCTGTCCACACGCTCGAGGCACTGAGACCTTTCTTTGCCTCGCCATCAAAGTGGGGCTGCACAAGCATAATGCAAGAGACACATTTGAGCATAAGAGAGCAAGCCAGTGCAATGGAAAGATAGTAATGACAAGATTGAGAATTGAGGTACCTTTAAAGAATTTTGGCAAATAGAAAAACTTTTGAGAAGATAAGGGGATAGCTGGACAGCGTCTGCAGATGAAGGCGCAACGTAACAAAGTGGATTCATGGTAAACAGGTTCAACGTCACAGCAAGCAATTCACAACACGCGAGACACATCGCTCACCCAGTATTCAGAAACAAACGCGTCAAAGTCCACCTCCCTGCCTGAACCATCTGCTGCTTTGCGGCGGCGCAGGTGCCTCTTCTCCTTCTGCTTGCCTGCCTCTGCACCATCCTCCTCATCCTCGGAACCCTCGCTGCTACTACTGCTGCTGCTGCTGCTACCACTGCCATTGCTGTTGTCCTCATCCTCATTGCTGTCTGCACCACCAACAGTGGCCTGTCTAGCACCCACATCTTTTCCCTGTGTGTTGAAAAGAGGTCCGTGGCATTCTGAGGGCCATGCAATCAAGTCGTGCTGCATTGCTTTGTTGTTGTGCAAAAAAGGGAAGGACACAGCTCCCTGGGTGAAATGCAGAAGTGCTGTAAGTGTGAGTGTAAGTGTTGCCACAGCCTTGAGAGAGCTATAAAAACTCACCTGGAGTGGACGAAAGGGGTCTGGGAAAGAATTGTCGAGCATCTCCAACAGGCTCTTCAAGGGGATGACCAGCTGCAATGGACACCAAGTAGCAGCAGGGACAAGTACACCAAATTTTGGTTCTCTGATACCAATAACAAAGAAGGCGGTATAAGCTCAAACACAGGACAAATTTGGGCTGCTGATGTGGAATTTTCGTCTCTCATCATACCGGGCACATTGAATCGGGAACATCGGCTAGTCTCTTGGGGATCTCTCCTTGAAGCTTCTCCACAGCTTCGTCATCCTGCATTTGCCGGGTGAAAAGAGGTGTGAGCTGTCTACGGTCATGTTGTCCTGAGTTGCCGAAGTTATAAAAAAGTGTGCGCTTTGTAAAAGGCTTTGTTGTCCTGCATCTGCCAGCTAAAAAGAAGAGTGAGCTAAGGCACAGAACAGGTTCAGGTGCACCACATTGTGATGCATGCAAGTGCAGAGGCAAATCTTCATTTGGGCATTAAGTGTGAAAGATCTCACCACTTTACCCTCTATTCATTGAGCGCCCCCCCAGGTCGGAGGACCACCAATTGATTTAGACACATATCTCACCATCAGTTTCTGGCCGGAGGTACCTTCCTCGGCACCTCCATCCTCTCCACTCTGTTGGGGCAGCTCCCCCGCGGCAAAATCCCCCTGCTGCTCTTTTTGTGGATGCTCCTGTTGCACACGCCGGTCCATCTTGCTTGCGTGTTGCCGCTGAACTCGATTGATAGAGTCCCGCATGGTGAGGCACAGCGTTGGAGACAAAGTGACCTGTTGTTTGGGGGAAAGCACACTTGGAACATGTAAGAAAGCAAGCATGGGAAAGTTGCATTTGAGGCATGTTCAAAAGCGAGCAGTGGGATTTTTTGCAACAGCCATGACAGTATTGGAAGGTCAAGCTACATCATGCTTGTGTGCATTTTAATGTATCAGCCCTTGTCTTGTAAATGTGCAACCCACACCTGTTCACAACAATGTGCCCTGCGACGACCGCATCCCTTTTTTCAAAGACAAAATGTACGGCACGTGCTGTTGACCACCCACCAGCAGTTGACGCAGGTGCTGCCCTTGCTTTGCAGCATCTGCATTGGCAGCACAATCCTCGCCTCCAACACCATTCAGTACGTCACACTTCTGCTGCGCTGCCTGCTGCTGCTGCTGCTCAAGCAAGAGGGCTGTGTTTCGTTGCTGCCGCTCCAGGACTGCAGTGCAACAAAGCAGGGCAAAAGCTCTAGGACTGCAGTGCAACAAAGCAAGGCAAAGCTCGAGGACTGCGGTGCAACAAAACAAGGGCTGCGTTTCGTTGCTGCCACTCTAGGACTGCAGTGCAACAAAACAGGCAGATAAGTAGGGTAGGTCATAACCATATAGGTATATACGGTGTATGTACACGGCATTTTTGGCAGGGAAATCACGGTCATATACGGTCATATACGGTGTATGTATTCGGTTCTGACCAACCATACAGGTAAGCCACAAAAGAGGTGATGGCCACAAGGCGGACCTGCAGGATGGGCATTTCACTCCCTGTCACATTAAAAACGTGGGGCGATTTGTACAGGATTTGATTAAACGTGAAGGGGAGGAAAGCAAATTAACGTTCCGATTTGTGTGCAGTGCTCGACACAGGCTGAACAGTGTGTGATGACCACTGGATAAATCAGGAAGAAATTGTTTGTGTGGAAAATAAACATTAGAAGCAAGTACTGCAGAAACTCAACAATAGAAGCTGGAAAGTAAGATGCAGGTTGCCAGAGGAGTGGTCTGCCAGAGCTGTGCTGCACATCAGGGCACGAAAATTTATCACACTAAGGGTGCTGTCACCAAGCCACCTCACCCTCTGGCTCAGAGATCACCCAATACCCTGGAAGCAAGGCTAACTGAACTCAATATGACACACCCAATACCATCACAAATATTAAAACGTTGCAGGAGCAGGGGTGCGTTTTTGAGGCCTCGGGATGAGCTGTTTAGACACCCATCGATGCTTGCCCTGTACTGCTAGCTCTGTACCTTGTAAACCTCTTGATGCAGCTACCGGTAACATGACACAACTTACGAAGGTTCACAAGCACCGTCGTTTTCCCTGTTCCAGAGCGCCCTTGCACAAAAATGGTCCTGGATGGTCAATGTTGATGGAAAACAGTCAGAAACCTGGAAAGGAGTGGACCACTATGACAGATTGCAGTACTATGGCGGATTGCAGTCAATCCTTTAGGAAACAATTGCAGCAATTCCTGTCTTATACCATGTCATTCTTCTCCCTTTCTGCATCGCGTAAACCCTGGTGCAAGGAAGAAGGTATTTCAGGAAACAACCTACATTCTATCGTTCTCTTGTTAACACGATAAGTATAGTATCTATAGCCCATTTTTTGGTGAACATCAGTGACAATCTCACCCCTCATGCTCCATGATCAGCTTTTCATCTTCATTCATCTCAAAAAGGAGGTCCAATGGCGTGCCCTGTTAAATGCAATTGGGCAAATGGTCGAATTTGCAGCTCAGCAATCACTTCCCCTTCAGTCAGACTGCGACACAGGACTTCCATCCACAAGCAGCCTAAAGAAACCAGCCGCAGATCATTTGTCAGGATGGCACGCAACACACAGCACACAGAGCACAGCGTACCTTCTTTGAGCTGACGAGCAAAGCAGCTGTTCCGGAAGTCAGAGCGTAGTACTTCTCAAGTACCAGTGACAGGGGTGGCTGCTCTTGATTTGCGTCTGCTCCTTGCACAGGAACACCACCAGCAACGTCTTCTGTGGCACCAGCAGCCTGAGTGTCCTCTGGGTCTGCTGCAGCCTTGGGTCTTGCAGCTGTGGTGGAAGCAGCAGAAGGCACATGCCAGGTAATGGGGGCATCTGCGGACCACTGGACTGGCAAAACTGGGTTCTTGATGCCATCCACCATGACCTGGGACCGGTTCACCTCGCGGCATCTGCACAGGAGGAAAAAAAGAGGGATCTAGGCACACATGTGCAGTAGTAAGTATGATACATATTTCATGTCTTACATTGCTCATATTTTGTACAACAACCATTCTCCTTAACATGGCGGAAGTGACAAACCTGCTCAGGTAAGCTGGTCCTTGGACACGCATCAAATTCTCGACAGCTTTAATGATGCCCACAAGGCTGCTCTGCTTGCACAAGCCTTGGATCTTCAGCATTTGGCTGTGGTTCAAATAGGGCAGGCAAAGCAAGGAGGGAAATTGTCTTTAGAAAATTATCAATGAAAGAATGAGCAGGTGTGTGTTGGTGGAAGTGGCTGCTGCGTATATGTGAGTTCTGCTAAAGGAGGGTCCTGACTTATTGTGCCGACAGTTGAATCAATATATGCTCCCAAGCCTTCATTACAGAAAGTGTGAGGAGGTCATGTCCACGAGCATTCCCCACACCTGCGCTCCTTCTTGTCAACCTCCACGCTGTACACAATGAACAGCTTGCTGTTTAGGACCGGGATGGTGTGGATAACCTCATTAAAGCCCTCTGTCACCTGGACCATTAATCGGTAAACACGCGGGTAAGTGGGGTTCAAACGAGAAGAGCCTTGGTTGCCGCCAAGATATTTATTAATTATTGCTTTCCTTATTTAAGTCCGAGTATAGAATTAAAGGTTTTGTTAACGGGTGAAACTACGAGACACTTTTGTGCCACTCATGGGTTCATAACACCCTTACAGAGAATTAGAGTACTGTGCAGTGCTCCACCGTTATCAAAGGCTTCCTGAATTCACGAACCACAACAGAAATGCCCAATAATACCCACCAGGTTGCAGCTGGGCCGTGGGTAATTGCGTGGGCGATGGCCTTTGATTAAGAGCAAGATCTTATCCAGGACCTGAACAGAGGAAAGGGAGGAAGGGAGGAAAAGGGATACTAATGTGCACCCACATCGTTTTTGTGCTTCCTTTGCATTGCAAGTTGTTGTTAGCAGCGTGGTGAAGAGAGCACCAAAGCATTCAAGCAATCTTGCGCATACATCAAAGGGTAAGCATGCAGTCAAACGTAGCACAACAGCGCAATTGGCTTGCCAGCTCTTTTTGCTGCTCCTTACAAACACCGTATAAAGGGGAAATCATAGCGCATGCTTGCTACTTCAGCAATACAGCGTGTTAAATGCAGATGCACCTTATGATTGCTTGCAACTGGTGTAAACAAGGACACTGAACAGAAAAAATATGCAAGGCAGTTGGGCATGACAACGCTGGTGCTGTTGTACCTGAGGTCTATCTTGTTCCTCAAGCAGGTCCTGCAGCTGCTTTGAGAAGGTGTCACTGAACAGCACCTGAAAGTGAGTGTGTCGAGGTGTAAGCAGCGTCTGGAGAAAGTGAGGTGAGCAGCGTCTGGAGAAGGTGAGTGTGTCGAGGTGTAAGCAGCGTCTGGAAACCACAGAGGGTGCAAGACACAAAAAATGTGAGGCACACAAGAATAATGCACAAGCCCAAGCCAGAAATGGATGTGGAAACGCATAAAGCAAGGCAATCCCAATCAATGATTGGAAGTCGGCAACCCTGTTTGTCTCTTCCTCATACTACCATAATAACGTAATAACGTTCACACAGTAGGCTAATTGAACGCACCCGCCAAGGCGCGCCATGGAACATCTGCATTGCTGGAGACTTGAGGTCAGCCTGACGTGCCGGGACACAAGTGCATGAAATAGGTTAGTAATGGTTCAATAACAGGGCAACTGCACCAAAGTTTAGGCAATGTTGTTGTATGCACAACTTTTTGCACCCATTTGCAACTGTGAGCCCTTGCCCAAATCCAGACAGAAATAAACCACTGTGCAATGGCAATGCTGACTTTAAACTGCCTGCATGTTATCCGTCTTCACACCTGGCGCTTGCACATCTTCTCCACTTTTCTAAGGCCCAGCCGCACACTGTCAACCTGCACACACAAAAGGTGAGTTTGCAACATAAAAACACGTCATGAATATACACATTATATATATTTGTACAAGCTTTGAATTCAGTGGGCGTGTTTATAAAGTTGCATTCTGCTCTGCTAAAGCCGCTGTGCAGCAGAAAAAGGAGCAACAAAAGGAGCGTTTGAGTGATGCTTGCATTGGGAGATGGCAGAAATTGGCAAACGCAACAAATCGCTAAGCTGAGCGTCAACAATGGTCCTGTTCTGTACACCGAACTCAAAAAGCTCGCACCTCTTCAGCTTGAACAATTCGCCCCCTCACACTGGCATCCTGGAACAGCTCCTCCCAGGCTCCATTCTGACCAAGTGTTTTGAGGTTTGCCAAGATCCAAACAGCCAACCTCCCTCTCGTGATTGCCACGTTGAGACGCCGTTGATCCTGGCAAGGTGACAGGCAATGGCAAGCTGTTTAACTGGCGGTGCTAAAATCATTAATGCAGGTTGTTGGCCCTTTGCTGGCCCCAGATCTAGCTTGCGGAAGCATAAATACCTGAACAAAGGACCTTAAACCCGAGCTAAAGCTCCTTACCCCAACGAAACCAACGTTGCCATCCTGGTCATTGCTACGCACAGCAGAGAAGATGATGACGTCTTGTTCTCGACCCTGTATATATAGAGAGAAGGCAATATTGATTGAGTGGGCAACATTGATTGAGAAAACATAAATTCACTTGGTTCTGAATCAATTGTTGGGAACGCTGTATTACACTAATGGTCATGCAAATGGTCATGCACAAATGGTCATGGATCAAATGGTCATGCTTTATGGTCATGCACAAATGGTCATGCAAAGGAAGTGGACATCAGGCTCTTACTCACCTGAAACCCATCCACACTCTTGACCTCAACATGCAGTGGTTTCCAGCTGCGCACAGTGTAGTCCTTTCCTGCAACTGATCTTGTCTGACGAGATGCTGCGTCACCTGCTCTTAATAGCGGAACTCCAAGCCGCTCTGCAATGAGCTCTACCTGTGTTTTGAGCAAGTTGTTACGATTTAGGTGGTCAGCCACACCTGAAGAAGAGATAGTTGCATTGCTTACTAAGGCAAGACGTGACTCTCGCACATCCCTTTATAGGGGGACGACTCACCTACCTTACATGCTTGTTTTTTTGTGCAGATTGCTTCTAATAACAAATTTTAGAGAAGCATGCAAAGCTGTGAAATTGGCCCAATGGGCCTCGGTGTTGTGATGGCTGCACTTCTGGCAGGGAAATTGCATACTTGCATACTTGGCCCCATCCAGCCCAAACCAGGGCATACTTCCTTCCCAAAGACAAATCATACAATCCTATTATATGAACAATTGTGGGGATTGTTGTTTGGGTAAATTCGTAAAACGTCACCCTTTTTTGGCTAATTTTCTTGATGAAATGGCCAACATACCTATGCTTCTACTGGGTCTTTCGACTTAATGATTTGTTATAACAATCAAGTGTATGATTGTCAAGTCCATACCAACTTTATAAATACAAGCCTGCCCATCTCTTAATTCCGTTGCTTTGCAAGCTGCTATTCAATGTGCGAACAGCCATAAAGCATCACATTATAGCATCCTTTAACACCAACTCTAACTTGCCTGGTCATTGTAGGGGGTAATAACCCCCACGGAAAGGCTGATCATGGTGTTGTTCTCGTTGTTGTAGGCTTTTGCTGCCATTTCAAGAGCTTGCACAATGCCGACCACGCCTTCCACCTCTGACAAGTTAACCTGCGTCAGTGTGTGTGAATGTGTGTGTGTGTGTGTGTGTGTGTGTGTGCAGGTGCATTTTGTATGCATCAGAAGGGTGTCAGCCTGGTAAGGGCCAAAAAATCTGAAGGTATAGAAGCTATGAAATAAACCAAGAATCCAGGACTCCTCACCAAACTAGTCGAGTAAGGCTGCCTCTCCTCTTTGCCATGGCGCACATCAATAATTGAGTAGTGCTTCAATTTCTTGAATACGCTGCTTGACGATAGCAAGGCAAACCCAGGACGGCTTGGACTGTCAACCCCTGCTCCGTCTTCCAGCTGCATGAATGGCAAACAGGAATTATGCGTTATAAGTTGTCCGACTTTTGAGGAGATTGTGCATCTGGAGCTATGTTTGATAGGCAGAGGTCTAGCTGGTTGCAGAGTGGCTGATCATACACTCACCATTCCAGAATAAAAGGCTTGGGAAGGATAGAGGCTGATGTCACTGTGCATTCGGTGCTGCACGCCCAGCATACGCATGTCAACATTGTTTGCGTACAGCCTCTCTAGCAGGGAGCGTCCATAGTTCAATTTCCTGGCCAGTGGGCTGAGGACCGTGGCTGGGAGCTGCAATGCATTAGTTTTGCAAAGATGACTAAGCTCAAGGCGTTATAAGCAAAAGTTTACGAGGGTTTCGCAGCTCCTCTCAATGCAAATTCATGCTTGTTGCATAAGATCAACTTATACACTAGGCGAAAGCTCTAGATGGAAACTTTGTCATCCGTCACGTAATTCATTTCACTATTCAAAGCACCGTACCTGTTTATGATCCCCGACAAGAACCATGGCAGGCATGAGTGGAAATCCCTGTAAAAAAGATAAGATGTAAGACAGCGTTAAATGCTTTAAAGGAATTGTGTAAGAGAGTAAGAGAAAAAAGAAAATTTTGAGAATGCGAGTATGCATGTAAACCGCAGGTGTTGAAGATGCAATGCACATGAATGCCAGAAGAGGTTGCTTGTATCAGGGTTGTTCAGTTCGGGGTTCAGTCAAAAGTCCGGGTTTGCAAACTTTCACGCATTTTAACGAACCCTAAAAATGATGTTTGCGAGCTATTAAAAGTTTGTCAATCTTTATGCCCTTTTATTGAAATTTTGGCAGAGGGGGTTACCTGAGGCCAAAAATGGTACGGTTTTGGCATGCTCCTAGGGTATGGCTCCCCTAATTTGCATGTTTCAAGCTCAGCTCTGCTATGTAGATTTCAGTGCAGCTGAGCTTGAAACGGGCCAGTTAGGGCCACCTGCCTTAGCAGCCGCGGCGTGAACCCTACTTTTTGAGCAGCCATATGCTGTATCTAACCAGCCAGCGCACCAAACTGTGTGACGTTTGGTTTTTTGAAGTCCTTATAATAAATTAAAATCATGGCAATAGAAATGGGGCAAAAAGACTAAGTGATTGGCGAGATATGCAAATTATGTGCCATTCCCCCTGGAAAGCACTCATCTAGGGTCCAGGTGCACGACGCGTGCTTTTAGTCGTGTCATTCTGTACGCAGGGCGACTTGTCTAAATCTGAGCTAATGCTCGGGTAGCTTATAAAGTCAGCATCAGTTTAAAGCAAGGTTGGGTCTAATTTGATGAAGTGACGTGTGAGTAGTTGCACCTTTCATGCAAAAAAGAGCATGTTTTGGCTTTTGCCCAGATAACCCCCTCTGAAATTTTGGGTTCAAAATGCAGGAAAGAGCCTTAAATGGCCTTCAAACGTTCTGATTTTTTGTATACATAGTAATTATAATGTATTACATATATTAGCCAATTCAAGCATGTTTTGGACGAGTATGACCACAGAAACCAGCGAAATCCTCCAAATTTGAAATTGCACATCAAACTGCTCGAACAGTTCGAGGGTTCTAGAACTTTCGCGAACTTATCGGACCCTCGCTCCCAAGAAACAAACTGAACAACCATGGATTGTATAGTACCTGTGCAATGATGGCAAGCTCGGCTTCAATCAGTTGACCAGCTTCATCAACTGCATACATAAGTTGGTTTGTGCATAGATTTGCCATTGCGTGCAGGTATGCGCAGGTATGCGCAGGTATGCGTGCAGGTATGCGCGCAGGTATGCCATTGCGTACAACTTGTAGGGAATATCCACCTATGAGCTTACACACACACGCACGCACACTACACACACACGCACGCACGCACGCACACACTCACTCACACACACACACACACACACACACACATACACACACCGATGCAGATGTCAAACCCGAGCTTTGTTGCCTGCTTCAGTGTCGCGTCTGTCTGTTTTTGGTTCCTGGAAGGGACCCTTGACCGCATCAGCACAGATCTGCCTGAGCTGCTGACAGTGCTGAAGACAACGCTTGCAGTTGATAGTATCAAGGACTCCTGTCATTTGCACGCAATAAAGGTTGTACTGAAGGAAAGGAAATGTGGAATCAGAGGAGAGACTGGTATCGATAGTCAGCATGTAAAGCAGTTACTACTGTTATATAAAGTAACCAAATATATCTTCGTTGCACAAAGTCAGCATAGATCCTGCTATATCTACAAATCCAAATCAAACCAAAAGAAGTGCACATACCAGGGCGTACAGTGATTCAGAGCTTGAGGCATTCATTGCATCAATGCATGGAGCGTACAGGTTGGAATACACCTCCCTGTGAAGCAACCTTTCTCCTGTGAAAAACAAAGGGTGAAACGGCGTATGAACACTCAGGCAATAATGAGAACATGAATTAGGCAATAGGCAGCCTTTCCTGAGATCTACAATTACACACCAGTTTCAAACAAAGCTCGAGCTGCCGGTGGCAAGGAGGTGGAGAAGGGTGCAGTAGACTCGCCATCACTCATATACTGAATGTGGAGAGCACCGAGAGCAGCCTGCAAGAATGCAGTCGTCACGAAAGCACGTTAGCTTACATTTTACCTGGTACTCAGATTGTGCAAAAGCAAATAGCCTAGTTCCATACAATTTGCACGGCTTGGATCCAACTTAAAAAAAGCAACCATAATTGATCAAAATATGCATTCCCCATGATTCTCCTCACCTCAAACTCAGGCTCTTCCAGCTGCTGGCACAACTCCTGCAACTGCACCATGTCTGTCACTAGATGTGCCAGCCTTTGACGACTGCCAGGCAGCAGCAGGGAGGATGGCAGGTCACAGCGCACAATATGCGCAGTCCTGAAGCGTAGCAGCAGTGCAAAGGCGTTGCGGCAGTGCAATGGCATAGCAGCAGTGCAAAAATGTAGCAGCAGTGCAAAGGCGTTGCGGCAGTACAAAGAGAAAGCGGCAGTGCAAAGGCGTAGCGGCAGTGCAATGGCATAGCGGCAGTGCAAAAGCGTTGCGGCAGTGCAAAGGCGCTATGGCAGTGCAAAGGCGTAGCGGCAGTGCAATGGCATAGCGGCAGTGCAAAAATTTAGCAGCAGTGCAAAGGCGTTGCGGCAGTGCAAAGGGAAAGCGGCAGTGCAAAGGCGTAGCGGCAGTGCAATGGCATAGCGGCAGTGCAAAGGCGTAGCGGCAGTGCAAAGGCGTAGCGGCAGTGCAAAGGCGTTATGGCAGAGCAATAGACAGGCAGTGCAAAGGCGTTACGGCAGTGCAATAGGCACAGCTGTTCAGCAAAGCAATCGCCACACTGAAGCAGCCCTCCTTGTTTGACATCCAGGCACAAGTAGGTACATGTCCATTTTACCTGCACAAATCCTTGCTGATGATGTCCAATCGCTCTTGAAACCAGACTCGCAAGCCAGGTTTTGCAATACCAGGCTGTTGCGGTTGGCCGTGGTCCTCTGCATTGTGTTCTTCAGGCAAGGCAGCGGTGTACTGCCTGTTGATGTAGAGCAATTCCAAACAGGCTTATCAGTCGTCATAGTTGCCTTCAGGATTGTAATCCTTTCTGGTAATCTTCAACCATTTGCCACAATTTCCAATTGTGTTACCAACGGGAATAAATTGATGCATTAAACCTACAATCACAGATCACAATCGTGCGATTATATAGCTGCCCAAACATATACCTGGAATACATGTCTGAGGCGTTGCCCAAAAGCTGAATGAGATCACGCCCACGCATCCGCAGCCCCTGGTTCATCATCACATGCATCAAGAGGCGACTTAATTAATGAGCGGCTCAAAATCTCTCATTTTGCAATGAGGCGCCATGTCGTAATCACAGCACAAATTTCAAGGAGTGACACAATTAGCAAATCATTAAGCACACTCACTTGGCTGTTCATGAGATCTGCAAGCCTCCTTGACCTTGCTTGGCTCCAAAGCTGTGCAAGCGGATGGTCTTCAGGCAGGGAGTCCTCACTCGCCTAGTGAAGACGTGCAGTGTGAGTAATCTGGGACAGAAATTGGCTTATAAGCAGAGCGGTAGATGATTATTAAAATATTTGGCAGAGAAGGCAGCGTTACGGGCATTCGTGTGATAACTGTGGAGCTCTCTGCATGCAGAAAACCCCTCAGTCCTTACAGGCTTATCTCATAAATCTTGGTAATTCTTCAATAGTTTCAGGTGTTTTTCTATCACAACGCACTCCTTTATTAGCACATTGTTGGTCACAAAAGTGCATGCTTCCCTTCCTTGTCCATTTTGATTGCATCTGTGCGTTTTGGGGCAAATTTGGTTTGGCTTACCCGTGTTGTGCAGCTGCTTTGTCATTTTTCTACGTGTTGAATTTTTTTTGCGGGCAGTCATAGACGTCAATGGCCCAGCTGCCTGCTTGGTTCTTCCCTTTACGGAATCTTTCCTTTTCCCCTCTATTCCTCTCAGCCATTTACTTATATTTTCCAGTCTTGTTATTTCCTCAGCCGTTCAATCCATTCCCACTCAGAATTTCAACTGGATGAGCCGTAACATAACTGTATTTCTATTTAGTCCTCACCAAAAATACAATAAATTATTCTCACCAAGAGCACATTACATTATCCGTTCCCACCAAGAGTACATTAATCTGTTCTCACCAAGAGTACAACGTCTCCCAGGCCCATCCCAGCCCTTGAGAAGTCCGCCTCCGTCTCAGAGCCAGAAGGCTTGTACCCATCCCACGTGAACAGTCCTGCAGTTCCTTCGTCCTGCTAAGGCAATGTGATGGCCACGTTATTGCAAGGAATGCATTTGGGAGCACACACATGTTTGCAACAGTCTGCCAAATATGCATGCTCACACACATATACATATACACGCACGCACAAACACAAACATACACGTGGAAACACACATGCACACACACTGCAATAACTCAAGGAAAAATACAAGCACCCGATCCAATTGTGTGAAGCACCCACTTGTGATAGTAGTGGCAGAAACCTTGAGGCAACCTCTCGAATGGCCACATTTGTAGGTGCGCACAAGAGCACGGTGCGACCGCAGCCGCTCAGACAAGAAAGCAGCGTTACAATGGTTGATGTCTTTCCTGTGCCTAAGAGAAGACAAGGAGACAGAGTGGTGAATAAGTAGACGCAGGGAGGAACACAAAAAAAGACAAAAAGAAGCCATGTGCTAATGTGGAGATGCAACTTCAAATATGGAAAGCTGCTGATGATAATTGTTGGCCAATGAGTGCAAGGAGTTCGTCTTTGTGCATTTTAACTAGACCACAGCAGGACTGCTGCAATTTATCTGCTTGGCACGTGATGGAAAAAGAAGGAAATTGGTCATACCTGGAGGGCCTTGGATGAGCTGGATGCTGCACACAGTACCCCCACGGCCATGTGATGCTGCCACTGCATGCTCTATGGATTGCACCTGCATAAAGGTACCGGTGCCACATTTTGTATGCCTGTGAGTGCTCCCAGAAAGGCTGTGCCTCTGTCAATTTTGGGCAAAGGCCTTTGTTTAAGCGGGATAACAGGTTCTGTAACTCTCCCTCCCAATCACTGCCTGTGCATTAAATGATTGCAAATGACTGCAATGGAGGCAGTTGCAATGTGCAGCAATGCACTACGCAACCCCTCTCCTGTGCAGTGCGTATAAATTGCGACTGCCAGCTTTACTTTGGAGACAGCAGATGTGCACGACGCACATGCAGAAACCCCATCGGAAGATGAGCCATTGTGACGTAACTTTTCACAACTATTCCTGCTCTGTCTGGTGAAATAAGCCCAGCATTGTTCCATGCACAACTAAGGCACGCTCACCTGACTGTCATTCAGGCCGCGGCTATGGCAGTAATTGGCTGTTGCTTCAAGTACAGGTGCCAGAAGAGGGCTGTCCCTGAGGGTAAAGAAATGCATGCAAAAGTACGGTTGAAAAGAGCAATATGTTGAGGCATCGTTTTTAGAGGCATATAGCCTTCCCTACATCACAGTAGGATTTGTGCTTGCATGACACTTGGTATGATTTGCGCAGCACACAATGGCGGGTTGTTAGCTGCAAAGAAAACTTCTGGTCACCTTCTTAGAGCAGCAGAAGTAGGCCACTCAAATTCACGTGGCACTGCAGGCAGGACCTGAGAGCAAAGGTGGTAAGGTGCAGTTCGTTTACATCATGAACTCTGAAAGGCTGAAATGATATGCTCATCAGCATATTGCTATCAAATCCCTCCCAGCCTTCTAGTCAATTTGCTATTTGTGCTATTCATCTCATCGGTATCCCACTCCCAGCCTCACGCTGATATCATCATTACACATAATTATGAATGTTGCACCTTGAGCAGCGCCCTGGACAGACCACTCGGCACAGCTTTTTGGCGCTGCCTATCAACGCCCTCCAACCAACCATCCATGCCTTCCTCTTCTTCAAACTCTTGCCTCTGTCCCGCTGCGTGCATTGCCTGCAAGAAAGGGGGATCCAGGACAATGATTGCTGCAGGCGTATGTGCACTGGCGTTTGTGCTTTTGTACTTGCCTGTGTCCTTGTAAGAAATATCGAGGTCAAATATAGGTTATACAACACCTATTGCATAAATACAGCATCCGGTCCATTGTTCAATGTTTTGACTTTGCAATTGCATTGCACCAACGGCTGATTTATAAAGAAGGGCACACTTATGACAAGGGAACTTACGGGAATATTGCGAAATTGCTAGGTTGTTGGCCAAACCATACATATACGTATACTGCAAAGAATTGTTATTTAAAGCAGGTAAAGAACCGTAAATATGGACATATGCACTGTATATAAACAATTATGGCCAACCTTACATCGAGCTACACTGCCAAGCATCGCACGGCAATTCCAAATACCTTTTGTAATGCGTCCCAGATCCGGATGGGAGTTGCCATGTTCCCCAATGGAGCCATAAACCAAACCTGAGCAGTAAAGCACAGGTGAGACAATGACGATGATTTTGTATGTTATCCCTTTAAAAGATACATCCACTCATCTTCTGGCTAAACCCCGCTCTTCGAATGTAGTGAATTTTTTCAACATGACTTAAAATAACTGTCTAAGGGCTCAATAGCTTCATTGCAGAACTCAGCAGACACATTCTGTAGTTTAGACCCAAGCAGCAATTTTTGAACAAAAAGAATGCATACATACATAGATAGGACTGTGGCTTATTATTGTAACAAGACGTGCTAGGTTTGCACTACGGACAAGGACGTGCAAAGTGCTTCCTTTCTGCACCTGCAAGGGACCCTCACAACTTCTTTTTTGTGAGAGTGGAAACAATACAGATGCAAATGAATTAGCAAGGATTCGGTTGCTCAAGAATGTGTACCTGTTGCTTGCTGCCCTTGTCGTCGCATAGGCTCAAGCCCAATCTTTGTGCCAACGGCCCATTCTCGGGAGCGTGGACAGTCACAATAAGAGCAAAGCTGCCGTCATCGTCCTCCTGGAAAATAGAAATGTAAAGGGTTGGCCAGGACCCTATTTGTACGGTGTATATACGGTGTTTTATGCAGGTAAATCAAATATACAGTCGTATACGGTGTATACGTACGGTTCTGGCCAACCCTTATAATGTGGCAATAAACGAGTAGGTGCTAAGCAAGCAAGGACAAACGGTCACAAGAGTAAAGTGATTTTGCAGCTTGACAGTTCTTTTGTGTGTTGGGCAGCACATGCGGTACTCTACAAACCCCTTTTACCAGTTTGCATGCGTAGAGGAGTGGTGTTGCTGCTGCAGTAAAATTGCTGTAGGTGCGTGTCCGTTCTGCTGGTCTTGCTGCTGCTGCTGCTTTAGCCGTCACCCGTAGTAGTAGTTAATGTTGTACCTTGCAATGAATTATTCAAGTCAACACAATTTTCTTACCTTGAGACGCTTAACCAACCCAAGAGTGTGAAGACTTTTGTCGAGGGCACGCGCTGAGGAGGCTGGCTGGCACGACAGCAAAACCAGGTCAGTTGGCTTGCAGCCGAGAGGTGGGGCCTTCCTCTTTCCACCACCTGCGTGGAGTATGCATGTGGTTTGGGAGAAATCAATATGACACGTGTTTCTCTGCTTTTGGAGTGTGCATGTTGCTTGGGAACCAGAGAATAGAATAAAGGGGGCCATGCTACCTTGAACCAAACCTCTTTTATGCTCAGGAAAAAATCAAACTCCTAGCTTCCTCTGTGTGTGCCCCACATGCACATCACTTTCCTGGCCCACTTGTTGTCCATCCCTCCACCATCCTTGCGTCATATTGTTGCTCAAGCAGCCTTGTGCTCTGCTGTGTGTTGCACACCAAAATGTTGGTGACGCCATTCTCCTCCTCTCTCTTTTCGTCCAGGTTATCACGGACGTCTAAGCGCACCTGAGGGAGTCAGCAGGAGGGAAAATGTCTTTGCTTCAATGCATCAGGTGGTTGAAGTTGTGCATACGGTAGACACTGGTTCCAAGCTATATGCGCCCGTGGTTCTCGTGACGAAAACACCAGACGCGGGGCATTGATAACCAATACAAATGTTTGCAGGGTACGTGCAGATTGACTGGCACTTAATAAGCTCGACAGAGTTTCAGTACACACACACACACAATAGCAACTATAGAAAAAGCGAATCTGGGTCTTGTAGAGGCTGTGACTACATTAATTGGCATGCACACCAGACACACAGAAAATAAATTGAGCATGTGCCACCTGACTGTCAAGCTAAAATATCTTGCACACACAGAGACATGTTAACAGTGTGTAATATGAGACTAGAATATCTTACACACACAGAGACATGTTAACAGTGTGTAATATGAGACTAGAATATCTTACACACACAGAGACATGTTAACAGTGTGTAATATGAGACTAGAGTATCTTCCACACAGAGACATGTTCACAGTGTGTAATATGAGACTAGAGTATCTTCCACACAGAGACATGTTCACAGTGTGTAATATGAGACTAGAGTATCTTCCACACAGAGACATGTTAACAGTGTGTAGTATGAGACACCCTTTGGTATCTTACCTGAGCCCATGAGGTGTCTTGCAGGACATCAAGAGCTGCCTTAATGGATGACCGTACCTCTTCAAGCGTCAGCCTGTGTTGCAGCAAGCACCAGGAGGGAAACAACATTCGTTACGACAGAAAATGCATGCTGAAATCACCTGAGTATTGTTGTAGCAACTACAAGGCCAAGGACAGGATCCGGCAGACAGGCCAAAGGTGAAATACATAGCACTTACCAGAACTGGCTTCGCCCCCACTCCATGACTCCTTCAGGGCCAGGGTGCCAGCTGAGGGGCATTTCTTGCACCTGGGAGAGAGAGGCGATGGGCGAGGTGATGTAAAGCCATGCCTGGTAGGTAGCCTAAGTAGGTACTATGAAATATTTCCAGTTGCATACTGTGGGTGTAATGTCACATGGCAGGCTGGGAGCGATGCTGGTTCGGGCCTTCCTGTGCTCGGTCCCTCTCTGGCCAATATGCAAGGTAGAGAACCTTGCAAGTACCTTGTCTTTTAGAAAGTGGGTGTCATCCAATACCATCTGCGTGCTCCAGCGGAGGATGGCGCCATGGAAGGAAAGTCGGGCTGAGCTGGGTATCTCGGAGTCAGGCTCATAAAGGAGAGCTTCTGACACTGCAGGGAAACAAAGAAAGTCTTTGCCATCAAATACATTAAATACCTAAGCAGTCACCGTTGCAGCAGCAGCAGCAGTAGCAGCACAATGATCTTTCCCTCCTGCCTACATCTAGATGGATGAATCCATTAAGCAGTACTACAGAATTTTCACAGGTCTTGCCCAGGTTAAACTTCTCCAACACTTTTGGAGAAGAGGCCTGTCATGCATTGAACACACTCTCAAACTTGTGGCAATGGAGCTTCAAAACAGTGGAAGTATTTGGAGGTTCCAAGCAAAGCTGTTGAGAGGGGAGACAAAGCACTGGCACCTGGGTCCACTAGGGCTGAGGCCGTCAAGTTGGTCAGACAGGCCACAAGGAGCTGTTGAGCAGGGGCCTCCTCCAGATCATACAAGTCCACAGGGACAAGCTCAACACCCAGCTGCCGGTATATCCAAAGAAGCCCATTCTCTGGGGTACAGAATCTGTCTCCCACGTCTACTTGGCCGAAGGGTACACAAGAGAGGGGCGGCAGAATGTCAAGGATGTCGTGATCAGCATGGGCCCTTGCATGATCCAGCAGCTGCTCTAGGCCGACCTGAGAGAAGAGAGGATAAAAGTACGCAAGCTTTAGGATTAATGAACGAAGTCAGTGCCCTTCTAGGGCAGGGAGAATTTCTCAATTTCATTCCCATTTTTCTGCCACCTCCAGCTGATCTTACTTGTTCTTTTTACAGAGGGGCTGATAGAGCATGCTTCCAACCTTTTCTTGAAACAAGTGGATGGAGCATTGCAGATGAGTGACACTAAGGCCCAAACTGAGCGTATTTTTTAGATTTTACTAGAGTGTGTGTCCTCCAAGTGATAGCTCTGAAGCCTAGCATGTGTCGGCCCATGGCAGTTGAGCTTGAAAGCTGCCAGTCAGAAGACACATGCCTAATAGGCCATGGCGTGGACCTTCACATTTCACGCACATCCATCCAAGCTGTATCTGACCAGCCAGAGCATCAAATTTAGTAACTTTGGTGTTTTGAAGTCCTAATAAAGATATATCATTAGAGAGAAATGAAGTGAAATGACCAAGTACCAGCAAAATATGCTATTATTTATGAAAGTTAAATTAGAGACCAGGTGCCCCCCACGTCTGCATTTATTCCTGTCATCCTGTACACATAGAGCGACTTACTCGAACCTGAGCACATGCCCTGAGTCAGACATTTCAGGCCTGAGTTGAAGTGCGGTTGAAAAAGTTGAAACGGTAGAACCGCGGTTGAATGCGGTTAAAAATTTACCAATTAACCGCAGATTTTCATGGTTGTGATCTTTCCAGCCGCTTCAACTGCACTTCAAAAAAGGCCCGATCCTCCTTGCTACCCTTTTTGCGGTTGCACAGGTGAAAGTTTATACCCTGGCTTCTGGGTTGAGTTTTAGATGACCCTTACCCTTAATTAGCTTTTAGATCACACAAGTCATTATATTTCCTGGAATTCAGTACTACTAAATAGTACAAGAAGTTGCTACGAACGGTTATTCAAGTTAAACAAAAAAAAAGGCCTAGCCTATCTGGGCCACAAAGGCTTGTTACGCTCTACTAGAAATTGAGTGGTACTAGTACAGTACAAGTGATAGCTTGTAATACCAGATTGGTTGAAATTAGCCAAGTGTTGGCTGAAATGGACGACCCTGCTGGCTTGAACAAGTATTTTGGCCTATATATTTGGCACAATTAAGCACTACACAAGTTTTGGCCGCCACGCCCCAACCAGAGCTCATCTCACCCATGCCACCATGGTAGCTTTGTGTCTGAAGGGGTGAACTAAGCAAGCGTTTGAACATGCTCCTTTTTATGCATATAAGGGGCACCTAATCAAAATAAAACCAATATTGAAACTAAAGCTGGAAGTATAAGCTACAAGATCACGTGCTTAGATTTGGTTAGGTCACTCTGAGTACAGTTTTACAGGACAAAACGAACATGTAGGGCACCTATCCCCTGACTGGGTGCTTTCCTGAAGGGGGACGACTGCCCCCCAAAGGGTTGCTTTATATGCTCATAGATTATAATACGGTATTTACGGCGTATATACACGTATGCAGAGTTCCCACATACATAGGGTTGGCCAGAACTGTATATATACGCCAAATTTGGTGATTTCCCGGCCTAAAATACCGTATATGCACCGTATATATACGGTTCTGGCCTAGACATGCCATACCCATTCCAAAGCTAACTGACTTGGCATGTCACGTATCACATATCAGTACTGAGCTTGAGAAACAGCACGCATGCGGCACATTTTCGAAAATTTCTAGCTTTTCAGCCTTTGTTTGGCCTCTGTTGGCCCCCTCTGCCTTTTGTACTAGCTAGTAATTAAAGTCTTTTCCTCTGTATTTTTCAATCTTCCTTGTCTTTCTTGGCACCTGTGGCACCTTTGGCAGCAAGAAGAGCATGTTCCTGTGCTTAACTTACCTCATTCTGCACCAATAAGGTGTCTTCACCAATAAGGTTCTTGCCAAAGCAATGCACACGTTCCGTTTGACAATAATCAATGTATTATATGCAACCCACCAATCCACAGGTAGACGTGGTGGCCACTGGGCAAGATTTAACATGTCCTAGACCTTGTTACAATTCTTTTATTGGTATGATCTACGATAGACACAGCCTAGGTCAATATTCTCGCGGTTTAGAACGAGCGCACTAATGAAGCAAGCAATCTGCAAAAAGCCTTTGACACCCACCACTCTTGTCCGACCAAAGCCTTTGCCGGCATTAGACAAAAGCCTATCCTCATAAGCAGGTGCATAGTAGGGAGAGAGTTTGCTAGGTGCCTGGAAAGCCGGGACAGCACTTGAAGTATACGCCAACAGGCCAGGGTCTATGAGTTGCCTGACAGGCATTTCCAATTTAACCTGGAAAGAGCATGTGATAGGTGGGAAAAACGTGAGTATATGCAAGTGCACGAGCACGTTTATGCAAGTATTGTGCCTGTGTGCAAGCGTGCGTGAACGTGCGTGTGCGTATGCGCGTGCGCATTTGTGAGCGAGGGTGTGTGTCTCTCCAAGGTGTTCCATAGTAACTTGGCAAGTGCATGCAAGCCCAGAAAATTCCTGGGAGGTATCTTGGTAACATGTAAATTCATGTTTGGCAGCGTATGCGTGTGCATGCGTAGAAACGTGCATTTGCGCCTACTTGTGTATAGGTGTGTGTGTGTGTGTGTGCGCGTGTGTGTGTGTGTGTGTGTGTGTGCGCGTGTGTGTGTGTGT
>Ga0307945_1000183_pt1 | contig 38041 bp, 41 predicted proteins | sample OrgLakmetagen228_FD_201818 | JGI IMG/M metagenome (GOLD analysis project Ga0307945, IMG submission 201818) | Saline water microbial communities from Organic Lake, Antarctica - #228 | ecosystem: Environmental > Aquatic > Non-marine Saline and Alkaline > Saline | place: Antarctica: Organic Lake...
GGAGAGCATACAGACGTGTGGACTTGAGCTGTGGTGATTTGCACACAAGCTACCTGCAGAGCGATGGGAGTTTGGATGCATGAGGAAGACATAAAAAGGTGTGCACGAGGACATAAAAAGGTGTGCATGAGGAGGACATAAAATGGTGTGTATGAGGGGAGAGCATACAGACGTGTGGACTCAAGCTGTGGTGATTTGCACGCAAGCTACCTGCAGAGCGATGGGAGTTTGGATGCATGAGGAAGACATAAAAAGGTGTGCACGAGGAGGACATAAAAAGGTGTGTATGAGGGGAGAGCATACAGACGTGTGGACTCAAGCTGTGGTGATTTGCACGCAAGGAGGTACACAAGAAATGAGGGAGATAAAATTGAGGACATGAGTGCAGAGGTTGGAATGAGAAGGGAGGGGAAGCGCACAAGAAAGTGTGTGCATAATAGAGCGGGTGTGCACAGCAGGAGTGGCAGTTGTGTGCATGAGCACACATGCTCGATCCCTGCATGCTTGTGCCAACACATCAGCACGTAATCAGGCTTGTTGACACACTACTAGAATTGAGACGTAATTAGGCTTGTCGAGACGTAATTAGAATTGAGATGTCAACGCCGTACTTCAGCTTTCTTGACCGTGATTACGGTACTGTTCCGTAATACGCCGTACAACATGGTGCAAGTACAGTCTGTTAAGAAATACGGTGTCCAACCAATACGGTGCCACCGTACAGTACAATTTTGACCGCAATTTGGCCATTTGGCTCCAATTTCGGCCCAAAACATGTCGTTTCTTTGCAACAATTATTTATGAACAAAACACAATTTAACCAAGTACTGCGTCCGACTTTGAGTTTCTATGCAAGCCACTTCTGGGCCCTTACCCCGAGCTGATGCTGCCCCAACCCAGCCTCAGGGTCGTTGAGGGAAGCATTGTGTGGCGTCAGCACATGGCCCATGTGACATAAGAGGAGAACACTGGGGAGCGAAAATGGGAGGTTTTGGGGTGGAGAGGCCTTTCTGAGGCCATTTTGCACTGGCAGTGCCAGCTTGGCACCGTACCGTACACCATACCGTTTTTTACCGTAGTTACGGTAAAATACGGTGTGACAAATAAGGTAGTGCGCCGTATTACAGCAAGTACGGTCTGGACCGTACAAATCGTAATCGTACTGTACCGTACAACTCGATAAGCCTGTACGTAATACATCCATCCATCAACAAAGTTACGATTGATGGACGAAGAACGGTGAAAAAAGGCTCTGTTTCCTGTATGCGCTCTGGACATCCAGGACAGCTCAATCGCACCCTAGGTTGGATACAAAACAAGTAAATTTGGCCACAGCTAGTAGGAGAAAGAAAAGCATGCAGGCAGCAACTAAACGTTCCCCACTAAAATATAGGAGGAAGAACCATTTTGGTACCCAATACCGCAAGACTTCTCCACCACAATGCTATACTCCCAGGAGGAAATGGTTGTATGTCATGCCATGTACAATCACAATCAGTGTCATGTGTCATTTGCATTCTGTTGTCATACCGTTGTCATACTGTTGTCCTTTGCATACCGTTGTCATTTGCGTAACGCTGGCCAAATAAAAAATTAGCGCCCCACCTTGTAGCAAATCTTCAAGCTCTGCCTCGTTCCAGATCAGTGGAGAGTCCACTGCCAGTGTGGCCCCTCTCGCCCTTTGCCGGTCCAGCTCCTGCACCGGCATATGACTAGGGTTGGCCAGAACCATACATTTAAAGGTATGTATGGTGTATATACGATTTTTTTGGCAGGGAAATCATCATACATACGGTCATATACGGTGTGTATATACGGTTCTGGCCAAGCCTACATATGAAAGGTTGGGTAATTTTTTTGTATGATGCCCAAATAGCGAGGGATGAGTTCGACCAACGAGCCTGTCGAGCCGCTCTAGACAATCCAGTTCCTACACAGCGCTACAAAAGGGTGATGATGATTAGATAATGGCCTGAAAAGAGGAGCACTCAGCCAAGGAGCCCATGAAGCCCTTCTCAATTCTGCTCCTGCACACGCTGTTTGTGATATGCCGGTGTATTGGAACCTGCACGGCTCGGCTTGTGCCCTTTTGTAGCTTGCAAGAAGAGCCCAAAGTAAATCCAGTCCGACCGGATTTTATACATTTCAATACAATCAGTAAGCCTGCATTATGGTTGCAGTTGACTCAAACCTGTTGGGTCGATGGGTTGATGGGTCGATGTACCCAAACCAAAAAAAGAGCAGGACTACTGCGCCTGACTGTGAGCTTAACCAACTTTCCAGATGTAACACCGAAAGAAGCAGGTAAGCTCACGATTGGCAGCATGCAGCAAGCTAGTTCAAGGTTTGGAGAACCCCAGACGCATTTCTAGTTCCTTTTAGCCGGGACTGTACAGTGCACTCTGACCCAATGGCCCAAACATTCCTGCCATACAAAAACGGCATGCATACCTGGATGTATGGGCGGTAGAACGACTCTGTCCCAAGCTTTTTCTCGTACATTAAAAACAGGGCTAAGGCTGCGAGCTCACTCAGCTTCCCTGCTGTCAGCAGCTCCGCTGTGAGTGTATGTGCGTGTGCGTGCGTGTATGTGTGTGTTTGTGTATATGCGCGAAAGCATGTGTGAGTGCATATGCGTGTATGGGTAATTTGCTTCTCGTAGGTATGCATGTGCTTGCGCTCAAAACTACTGTGGAAAGAAATGGCTAGGAATATTTAGAAGAATTGAGCTTATTACTTAGTACTAGGGTTGGCCAAAACCGTATATGTACGCTGCATATGACCATATACTTGACAAGTGGGGGGAAGCGTCGCAAGCGATGCTGAAAAGTTGGCGAAGCCTTTTGCGCTGTGATTGGAAATTATGTGTGCGTGCGTGCGCACTTGGGTGCGTGCGTTCACGCTTGCGCACGCGTGCGTGTGTGCGTGCGTGCGTGTGCGTGTGTGCGTGTGCATGCGTGTGCGTGTGCGTGCATGTGCGTGTGTGTGCATGCGTGTGCGTGTGTGTGCATGTGCATGCGTGTGCGTGTGTGTGCATGTGCATGTGTGTGTGTGCATGCGTGTGCGTGTGTGTGCATGTGCGTGCGTGTGTGTGTGTGTGTGTGTGTGTGTGTGTGTGTGTGTGTGTGTGTATGTGTGTGTGAGTGTGCGCGTGCGCGTGCGCGTGTGCGTGAGTGTGTGTGTGTGTGTGTGTGTGAGTGAGTGCGTGTGTGTGTGTGTGTGTGTGTTTGTGTGTGTGCGTGTGCGCGTGCGCGTGCGCGTGTGCGTGAGTGTGTGTGTGTGTGTGTGTGTGCGTGCGTGCGTGTGTGTGTGTGTGTGTGTGTGTGCGCGTGCACGCATGCTTGCATGGAAGTCTGTGAACTTTCCGTCCAGGCCACCTCCTGGCCCCAGACCTGGCAGGCGCACGCAAGGGACTATGCTGAGCAATCCTGGACCATCGGTTCTTGCACGGGGTGCCGTGGTAAGCAGGTTCAGGGAGACAGCTGCTGGAACGTGAGGAGAAGCTGGTGATTCCGACTTGCACACTTTGTTATGGGCCACCAAACTTTGTCAGCCATTGCGAATGTATGAGTTCTAGCGGCACGCCGATTTTCAGCCAATATAATTAACAGGCTGGGCCCGGGAGGCAATGTGCTGAGAACTTGCTGTATGAGAGCAGCTTCCTCCAGCTACCAAACATTGAGTCACTTCTTTCCACAGCACCACTCACTGCACCTCAGGTCACCAAAACTCGTATGCCTCGACAAACAAAATTCTCGGCCTGCTTGCCAAGTTTCAGACCTGGACGTTGGCTGCGTGGCTCTGGCCAGGCCCTGAGTCTCAACTTTCCAAACTTGCGTTTGAGTGTGCGCCCAGCAGCACCACCCCCTGCCCCTCCCCACCCCCTGACACAGCAGGGCTGCATGATTTGTAAGTCTGGGTCACTATGCAAAGTTTGGGGGTGGGGGGCGCGCTGGGCAGGCCTGCGCGCTGTACTGTGAAGAAACTCGTTTTCACGGTGCGCCAGCAGCACCACCCCCTGCCCCTCCCCACCCCCTGACACCGCAGGGCTGCCTGGTTAGTCAGTCTAAGGTGGCGTGCAAAGCTCGGGGGCGGGGGGCGCGCTGGGCGGGCCTGCGCGCTCTGGTGTGAACTTCACCGGAAGACGGCAAACCTAGGGGCTTCGCCCCATGACTGGGGCTTCGCCAATAATATCCCTGCTATAAATATCTTTTATACACGGTAGACGTAAGCTTGCACCTGCCTGGGAATGAAAGAAAGAGAGGCAACGCAGTTCGTGCACGTGCACTCACCCACAAACTCCGACTCAAACACCCTGTCCAAGGTAATGACCAAGTGCTCCGGAATGAAAAGGGCCACGTCACCAGGCTGGAGGGGGCGAGCAGCAACAGCCATGTCTGCACAACGACGTGGAATGTTACGTACAACATGTCGGCGTCTGATCATAATACGTCTGATAATAACAATGAGGAGCATCATTGTAACATGTACACTGTGCATGATTGGATGTATAGAATATGTACACATGTATGAAGCAGTGAGTGGTGGGCGTGGCTGAAATTGCGCAATTGCATGCCTGTTGGTAACAAGTCGTGCCTGACAAGTGTGGGCTGTGGATGAGAGGTGTGCAGTGGTTAAATATGGGGAGGAGTGACTGTAAGTGATAGGGTAGGCAATATGCAGGAGTGAATGAGAGGTGTGCATTATGCAGGAGTGAATGAGAAGTGTGCAGTGAGTTGTGAGTGGGCAGTGACTGAAAGTCACAGGGAGGGCAATATGAAGGAGTGAGAGGTGTGCATTGTGCAATATGCAGGAGTGCGTGAGAGGTGTGCAATATGCAGGAGTGAATGAGAGGTGTGCAATATGCAGGAGTGAATGAGAGGTGTGCAATATGCAGGAGTAAATGAGAGGTGCGCAATATGCAGGAGTGAATGAGAGGTGCACAATATGCAGGAGTGAATGAGAAGTGTGCAGTGAGTTGTGAGTGGGCAGTGACTGAAAGTCACAGGGAGGGCAATGTGAAGAAGTGAGTGAGAGGGGTGCAATGTGCAATATGCAGGAGTGCGTGAGAGGTGTGCAAAATGCAGGAGTGAATGAGAGGTGTGCAATATGCAGGAGTGAATGAGAGGTGAACAATATGCAGGAGTGAATGAGAGGTGTGCAATATGCAGGAGTGAATGAGAGGTGTGCAATATGCAGGAGTGAATGAGAGGTGTGCAATATGCGGGTGTGAATGAGAGGTGTGCAATATGCGGGTGTGAATGAGAGGTGTGCAATATGCGGGTGTGAATGAGAGGTGTGCAATATGCAGGAATGAATGAGAGGTGTGCAATATGCAGGAGTGAATGAGAGGTGTGCAGTGAATGAGTAGTGTGCAGTGACTGAGAGTCACAGGGGTTCCAGCACGCTCTTACTCACGCATGCACGTATCCTTAGTAAAGCAGACGCAAAGATGTAGCTGTAAGCTCAGAGGAGAAAGGGTCCATGAAAGGTTACGTCACTGAATTGCCCTTAACGTACACAAACTTGGTATGAAATGTCAGCATGCTCCTGAGCATATTTATATGTTGAACACGCTGATCTGCAAGGCGCTGTCTGCAACAGCCATCGTAGCACCGCTGTGTGTATTTCTCTGAGCGAACCATCCAATCCTACGCGCTTGATTGTGTACCCTACTGGCATGCTTCCATTTGTGAGTATTATTTCGCAGACATGTGTGATTGTGTGTGTGAGCCATGTGTGACTGTGTGTATGAGCCAGCTCTCCCACCCACCTATGGGAGGCACGTTGAGCCGTGTGCCATTTTGTATGCCCTCTGCTGTCCAACTGTCATTGTGTATTTTTAATGTCGCTAAGCATATGAGCCAGCCTTCTGACGCACCTATGGGGGGCACATTTGAGCCGTACGCCATTTGCATGCCCTCTGCTGGCATGCTGCCGCCCATCATTCCACTGCCCGCAGGTCCTTGTTGCTGGGGGCCTGCACAAAGCAGACACGCAACACGTAAGCGTGTTAATCACAAACTTACTCTGGAGGCGAATGCCTGTGCTCCAACAAACTATACACGGGGTCGGCGAAACCGTATGTATGCACCGTATATGACCGTATATTTGGTGATTTTTCTGCCAAAAACACTACATATTACTGTATATATTGGTTCTGGCCAACCCTACTTATACACACACAAAAATGCACATGCAAGGCACAGAAAAGTAGAAGGGATCTGGAGCCTGCACATATAGGGTTGGCCAGAACCGTATATACACACCGTATATGACCGTATGTATGGTGATTTCCCTGCCAAAAATACCGTATATACACCGTATATACCTATAAATGTATGGTTCTGGCCAACCCTATGCACATATCATAAGCTGATAAGCAAGCAGGGGAGGGGGGAGCTACAGATGGTGTGAGGTTAACATGGTTGTAACATGAAACATGGTTGTATCAATGTAACATAAAGCATGGTTGCTACAGTGTAATATGAAACATACATGGCTGTACCAGTGTAATGTGGTTGTTGTAACAGTGTTAACATGAAGCATACATGGTTGTAACAGTGTAATGTGGTTGTCGTAACAGTGTAACATGAAACATACATGGTTGTAACAGTGTAATGTGGTTGTTGTAACAGTGTAACATGAAACATACATGGTTGTAACAGTGTAATGTGGTTGTTGTAACAGTGTAACATGAAACATACATGGTTGTAACCGTGTAACTTGCAACATAAACCCTACACAGACAGTGAGACCGCACCCCACAGGCATTAGAGGCGCGTTTTAAGCCACTTAGAAACCCAGCATCGTATTACCCACCCCTTCACCACAGCAAGCAAAGAAGGCCCAAGCAAAGAAGATGGGGACCCTTACTTGCCAGCACACACACTCATAACCTGGCACCTCCTGGTAAGGCGTAGTCGGTAACTTGGGAATACGGCCTTTGGTACATTTTTAAGACAGCTTAGAAATACAGACATACAGTGCTACAATATTTGCTACCTGCTCCGTTGTTGTCGCTGCTCGATGAAACGCTTGGGATGCCTCCGGGGTACACAGTGCGAAGCATCAGCCCTTGTTGCGGTGCTCCGTTCTCCTGTCCACGTGCACGAGGTGATGGCATTGCTACAACAAACACGCCTCACAAACGAATAGTGATTACATACGCAACCTAGCAGTCTAGCAGTCACATTTTTATGCTTAATCGGTAATCGCTGTAACCTCTGAAGGCAGGGAAAGACGATGAGAATGGAGTTAAGCATTTGATGAGGCATCCTTAGGTGGCACGCAGTCCTTAACCTTTGTTGAGGAGCTTTTGTTTTAAGTACAGGGGTCTGTTTGCACCCTGTCAGGGAACAAAGGCAGGCTATCGGAGGATAAAGGCAAAGTAGAGAACACACGGAGGAGGAGGGGGTGATGTTTCGTTGTTTGCCTTGATCAACATCAGCGGTCAGACGGGTGAAGATTGGAGATGCTTACAAACTGCAACTTTAGCTAGTAAGCAATTTTCTATGGGTATGGACAGGCTAGAAGGGGGGCTTGGCTTTTGTGGTGGGACGTGAATTTGTCTTGCGTGGCTTGTGGCTTGTGATTTGTGGCTTGGAAAGGATGGGGATGATGGGGAACTCTGGACAAGGTTATTGGTGTCCTTAAGACAGGCATATCTACCCTCAGGCATGTTGATGTGTATGCACTGAAGCTTGTGCAGGAATCAGTCGTTCACGCACATACTTTAAAAAACGCACGACAGCTTGCCTAAAACAGGCACATACACACACACGTACAGGACTGGCACCCACGTTTGAAAACAGATCAATGTGACAAGTTTGTTTACATGCCAGCATGAGTGGTAAACCCTTTATACTTTTTCACACTCTTGCCTCACTTGCTAGTTACGTCCATGGACTGAACAAAGCCCTCAAATCTATTTGAACCCAACACTTGAGAGATCACTGCCGCCTTGGTGTCAAACTCAGAACCGCCTGTCCTGTAGGCCTACGTGCGCTGCCTAAGGGGACACAGGTCAGCTAAAACATAGCAGCATATTCACCCAAAACCCTTCAACCCCTCTCTCTTACACATCCACACACCTCTCTCTTAAACACACCCACACCCACACCCACACTCGCACCTACCCACAGCCACATCCACACCAATACACACCCCTATCCCCACCCCCATCCACCCACGCAAACGCACACCATCGCACCCTCACACACACATACACACACATGCACGCACGCACATGCGAACAGAACAAGTGCATCGCACACAAACACACACGCACAAACACACACATACACGTGCGCACACACACATATACGCACACACACACACACATATGCACACACACACACACACGCACGCACATACACATATACGCACACACACACATATGCACACACAAACGCACGCACTCACGTACGCACGCACGCACACGCACACGCACACGCACACGCGCACGCGCACGCGCACGCGCACGCGCACGCGCACGCACACGCACACGCACACGCACACGCACACGCACACGCACACGCACACGCACACGCACACGCACACGCACACGCACACACACACACACACACACACACACACACACACACAAACACACACACACACACACACCTGGAGCCATGCCATGAATGCGTCGCTCCTGCTCGTGGTTCCATTGTCAGCCGCAGCAGCATAAGTACGTGGCAATTGAGTGCGCTTTTTGCAAGGCTGCATAGCGTAACAATGAACATAACAGTGGGTCAATGCTTGTAAAGGAACCTGTAGGTCAGGTGTTAGAACAATGCTCACCCTTGCTCTAGATGACAGGGCAGTGTGAGCAGGCCTGAAACTTGTTAACCCTTTGCGTAATTGCATGATAGAACTACTACATGAAATTATAAATAATGTGAATCAGCAATCATCAAAATGGTGCCTTTGAGTTTCTCCGTTTTTTTGCCTTTTCGAAAATACTTTCGAAAACTGTTCAAAAATTTTCGGCTTCGACCGATCCCACTGAGCTCAACTTCACCTAATACTCACTAGGATGTCCACTAACGTACAGGACGAGTTGTCCACTACAGTAGAGGACAAATACACACAGTTTTAACAGAGCTGCTTTGACAGACGCACCAGGTTGTCCACTAACATACAGGACGAGTTGTCCACTATAGTAGTGGACAATTCCGCAACAGGTTTTAAAGCGCGCTGAATGAACATATAAAATAGAATGAACAATCCAACGTGCATGTATTGCCATGTGACGAAACTCAAAGAAAGGATAACTGCTTGCATAGGCAGTTCTTATATGCAGTTAGCACAGGCCCAAACAGAGGATAGAAAGTGGTCAGTGATAGTGGTCAATGCTGATGGAGTCACGCAAGAGTCCTGACGCACATGCTTGCATGATGACGAACATGGCCCCCATGGCTGCTCTACGTCGTCCTGCACATCCTCCCACTCATCTTGGTTCTGATTGGGGACCAATCGCTGTAGGGAATTGAATCGAGAGCTATCCTGGATATTTTTTCTCTTTTGTGGCGGTTTATTACCTACTTTCACCCATACTGGCGGTGCTCTATACATCCTTTTATTCTTTATTAGAAGCAAGCGCTCTACAAGCGTCTGTTAAAGAAGTTCTGCTAAAATTGTGTGTATTTGTCCACTACTGTAGTGGACAACTCGTCCTATACGTTAGTGGATATCCTAGTGAGTAATAGGTGAGTTTCTGCCAAAAATGTGGTTTAAATGGGTGGGTTAAAATGTAGGTTAAAATGTTGTTCAATGTGATTGCTCTGTTGAAGAAACACGTTGTGAAAACTGCTCAGTGGGATCGGTCGGCGGAAAATGTTCTCACTTTCGAAAAGTTTCGAAAACTTTCTCAAAAAGAGAAAATCCAATGGAAATAGGCCCAGGGTTCGCAAAGTATTCGGGGAAATTAATGAGTACTTTTTGTCGATGAAACCTGAAATCCTCTCAGGTCAAGCACTGCTGCCCCCCCGGCAACCATCCACCCATGGGCAGCTGCATTTACATGTTATAAAAGATATATGCGATTAATGTACATGGCATTCTGCCCAGAAAAAAACGGGAGGGAACGCTGCAACAAAAATAAATACCTAGTAAACTGAATTGTTGTTGATCGATCACGGTAATTGAGAGAAGGGTCCTTGCCAGGCCTCATGCGATCTGTGCTGTCATGAAGCAGTCATCAAAATGCTCGATAAGGAGTTCTACCACGCGCACTACCGCCTCCATCTCCTCCTTGTCCAGCCCAGGCTTCTGTACAAAGAATAAACAAAATTGGTGTTACTGAAAACCGTGCAGATTGCAGATAAATGTTCCGCACAAACATAGAGAGGACGGCCGGCACCAGGACTTGGGTTATTGCGTGGCATTTAAGTTTCATGGAACACGGTGTATGGTGTGGGTCGCCCCCCTGCCAGCCAAACTGTCTCACTTTGCGCAAGCATATCTCTGCACCCACTCCACCATTCCGTGACCTAAGACATGCATTGGATAGCTGATTTTTTGTTCTTTCAGAAGATGCTTTAAGGTTGGGGAGAGGTGCAGAGGCTGGGGAGATAAGCCTCTCAATCTGCACCCTCTGAAATCCATAAATCATCGTTTGTTTACCCTCAACTCTGGTGTGAGTTGGGAGGGAAGGACTGAATGGGAAGGCACAGATGGAAAAAGCGCTCCAATGTCAGGTGGGAAAAATTTTGCCAAAAATCAACCAGGCCACCGATTGACCCCATTTAATTTTGTCAAAGTCATATAATTTCCCCTCAACGTTGAGAGGAAAAACCGGGATGAAACTTGCAGTAGATAAGGAGCGGCATATTTTTCTCTTTATCCCCTGTGTCCCTTGTGTGAGTGCCTCCCACTCGCCGCCGTTCCCAGTACCCCTGCCCCAAATCGACATCACAGCATTGTTATATAACATTTATAATGCTTACATCCTAAAGCAGAGGTCGATTGGGGCAACTTCAGAAATGCACCTTTTCCCTGCCAAAGTGGGTGCAAAATAAGCAGCGGGTCCCACAGAACCCCCCAGAATGCCAAATTTCCAGCAAATGCCAGTGATTTAGATATAACATTAAGTATTTAGCATCAGATGAGGTATAGGGGGCTTTGAATTGGGTGGAGAGCTAAATGAGATTGGTAGGGTGGGTATTTCACGGGGGCGACCTGTGTTATAACCCAGTTATATTAAAAGCACCAAGTGAGGGATTAATGTTGAGTTTTAAACTGAATCCTTCAATGCTTTGGATCACATTCAATTTGTATATAATACGTGACGATACCATCGCTTTCGCAAAACTAGCCCTTTTCACCTGGGTTGTTTTGAATAATAATAAAAAAACGGAGGTTCAGGAGTTTTGGGCTTGAACATGAGCACATTTGTACCAAAAAGCACTTCACGTTCAACATTTTACCTACAATGTATCAATTCCCTGCGGGGCTCCTTAGGCAGCTTCCCCCGTCATTAAACCAGACTGGTCACAGCGACTGGGATTATATGCTTTTACATAAAGAGCAATATATTACTTTTGGTTGTAATTCGCTTGGCCACTTATTAGTTCAACTCATATCAAGCCATCAAGCACCCATTCACCTCCTCTGCGGCTGAGCCCTCTGCCTTCCCTCCTTCCTTTGCCGCTGCAGCGGCAGCACCCTTGGCCTCACCCTCTCCGTCATGGCTGACCACATCACCTGCACAGGCGTGTACGCACGTTGTTCAGGATATGGAATCTCATTGGACCTACAAATGAGACCTCTGCAGACACACACACATACATACATACACACACATGCACGCGCACACACACATACACACACACGCACACACACAATGCAGGCTTCCTTGTTGAAAACTCGCTTAAACGGTTCTCAGACAACATTGATGCTCATTGATGCCAATGGCATTTACACCATCTGCGTCATGCTGAGCGCATTAGCCCTTGCTATACATTCTTGGCTTAACCTCGTTGCACGCTGCAAAGCCTGATAGAGCTACGAGCACAAAACATGAACGCAATGGACTTGCACTTTCAAAGGAGTTACTCGTATAAAGGAGTTACTCGTATAAGAGGACTTGCACTTTCAAAGGAGTTACTCGTATAAAGGTGGTTACTTGTATAAAGGAGTTACTCGTATAAAGGTGGTAGAGGAAACCCTTCTCTAACCCTAAGAGGGCCCTTACCTGCGGCATGCCCGTCCTCCAGCAGGCTGTCATCCTCTTTGTTCCCATCTGCGCTCTCCTTGCCCTCAGGATCAGCACCCAGTGCTGCGTCTGCAGCCCCAAACTTGAAAGACGTCAGCTTGGACTTCAGTGCCTACAGGACAGGGAAGACGTTCCAATTACTGCTACTATGTAGGTTGGCCAGAACCGTATGTATACACCGTATATGACCGTATATTTGGTCATTTCCCTGCCCAAAATACCATACATACACCGTATATATATGTATATGTATATACCGTATATATATATGTATATATACAATGGTTCTGGCCAACCCTAGCTACCATGCACCTGTGCCACAAACGGAGCGCAACAAAGGCAGACAGAGAAGCTAGTGTGTTCAGTCACAATTTGTGTCCTCCCATCCAACCTCATTGCTCATCCCTGAGATCACTGCCTCTGCAGGCTTCTTTGTGTACGTACGTACGTGCGTCCTAACGTTTGCAGCCACCTGCACCCTCCACCCGCACGCCGGCAACCCTCCTGGATGCTTGCATCTTTGGTGGGGCTCTGGCTAGTGTGAGCACTAGTTGAGAGCCTTGCCTTAATGCACGCTGGTGACATCCAGTGTAGACTTTTACTTTTTTTGCATCTATCGATGAAGAGAGAGCCTTGCTGCAAGGGCTGCTGTTTCTGGATAGAAAGCAAAAAATACCTACCTGGATGCTTGCGTGTAGTGTTGGCCAGGACCGTATATACACACCATTGAAACAGTATGTATGGTGATTTCCCTGCCAAAAATACCGTATATACTCTGTATATACCTATAAATGTATGGTTCTAGCCAACCCTACTTGCGTGTCATGACAAGGATCAGCCTAATAGCCTTTTCATAAGATTGCTGCTGGAGGATAGACGAGTATCGAACAATTCTGAATGCTTGCATTGAATGATGAAGGATCAGCCTCATCACAAGGAAGCTGCCACAGGATAGATGAGCATCTAACACCTACCTGGATGCTTGCGTTCATGAAAGAAGAGCCTGAGCCTGCCTCTGGCTTGGCTGCGCCTGAGCCACTGCCGTGCTTCCAGAGAAGGACAGGTGCGAGCTCGGATGCCAGTGCATGCGCGTCCATACCTGCTTTTGCGTCAGCAGACAATTGAGGGTCTTCATGGTTGGGTGTCAAAGTCATTGAATGAGCTGGGGCAAGTGTGTGAGGTGAGAGGTGTGAGTGTGTGAGGTGTGAGGTGTGAGGTGTGAGTGTGTGAGGTGTGAGTGTGTGAGGTGTGAGTATATGGGTAGTGAGTGTGTGAGTAGGAGTGTGAGCAGTGAGCTTGTGAGTAGCGTTTGATTAATCGACAATGATAAACCCACGCTCCTTGTGGGACCCTAACAAATGTGCAAAGATCCTCGAGCAAACACTCGTAAAATAACAAGACAGTGAAAAGGAAGTAAGGAAATCATCTCACCTGTAGCGTTGGACACGGCCGTAATGCGATGGCATGTCTCAATCTGCAAACAGAGGAGAGGTACATAAATTGGCAGCTGTGTCTTGCGTGTTTTTTGCTTACATACTTGACAGCACGTGACTAATCGCAGCCGACGCTTTGGCAGAGACGCATGGGGCTAAGGCTGTTATAGGCATCGTACAAGAGACATTGTCCGCTGTCGTCCGCCATCCCTGGACAGCTAACCTTTAACAACATAGTTCTGTCTCTGGCCTCTGGGTGCAAGTTCACTTTTTATGACGTCAAACTGCAAAGTCCTTCCTGCTAAACCATCCTTCACAGCAACACAGACGCTGCTGAAGCTTGTGAGCTCACGCACCAGCACTCGGAGAGCAGACAAGTTTGCCAGAGGCATGTCCGCCATCACGGCCTTGGCTAGTGCTGGATCAGATCCTGCAGACCCTGCAGCAATCCACTGCTCTGCCAGCCTGCAAGGACAAGGATAGCAAACAGTTTGATTGTTTTAGCAGTGCACAACAGGCCTAGTGCACGAGCCATCTTTTTGCATGACCAGGGTCCATTACTATCATTGTCAGCATACGTCGCTAAAAGACAGCACGTAAAATATCATCACAAAGCAGTCCTAGCCAACCCTGCTCACTGATGGACAGGGATGTATTTTATATAAACACACCACAGAGCCACTGCTTGATGTCTCACAACTTGCGTTCAAGCATTTCGCTGCTACCCTACAAGCGTAAGCAGTCCAAATCCAATGAGCATGACAATGACAAGTGGTTTATTGCCCACATGACAGGATAGCCTTTGTTTGTTGAAACAAAACAACGACGGACGTTCCAATTAATTTACAGGAGGAGGGAATGGGGGCACTACACACACACACACACACACACATAGGCTCTACACAGAGTTCAAGAGGAGGAGGAAATGGGGGCTCTACACACACACACACACCCATAGGCCATACACACACCCACGGGCTGTACACACGCACACCAACAACAGGATCTGCACAGGCTGTAAACAGAGCTACAACAATCTCCACACACACACACACACACACACACATACACACACACATACACAAACATACACACACAGGCCTTGCACTGAGTAATTCAGGCTGTACCTGCTTACGCAAGGCCACCCAGGGTCACACACAGCAGACTCACTTCTTAGTCAGAAGGGGCTCGTCCAAGGACGCCAGGATGTGCTTGATAATAGCCGCTGCCATCACAGGGTCCATTCCGTTTGGCACCAAAACAGAGCTCCCTGCTCGTGCACAGGTCACCACACCGACCAGTTGTACACAGGTCACCACACCGACCAATTGTTGCGTTCAAAGTCAGCAATGAGGGACGAGGGACAAGAACCGGGTAGTCAAACAGACCACTTAGGCAAGACCACCGATCAATGAGCAAATTGTTGCCTTTTCCTCTACACAGCATGGCCATCGAAAAAGGCGTCGAACCAGAGGAGGGTGCGCACCGCGCGCGTATGCATGAAATACGAGTGTGTTGTGGCATACATCTGTGTAAGCGTGTCAGTGTCTGAGAGGGCTGACAAAAATGGTCCTGTGGCCTGTTCTGATAAAGATACATGAGGCCTGTTCTGATAGGGATACATGAAAGCCCTGAAATGGTCTGTGGCCTGTTCTGATAGGGATACATGAAAGCCCTGTAATGGTCTGTGGCCTGTTCTGATAGGAATACATGAAAGGCCTGTAATGGTCTGTGGGCTGTTCTGATAGGGATACATGAAAGCCCTGTAATGGTCTGTGGGCTGTTCTGATAAGGATATATAAAAGCCCTGCAATGGTCTCCTCTCCCCCACCTAGCAAAGCAGCAAGTGACTCCGTGACATCCTGCGGGATTGCGTCTGTCTTGAAGAGGCCTGGTGTGTGCAGACCCTTGCATACCAGCACGGTGCAGCAAACGAGCAGGGCCTGCGGGCATGGCTTGGACTGGAACTCCTGCTTGCAGATCACCTGCACGAGCAAAACACGAGTACTGTTTCTCCTGAGACTGGGTCAAGAGTTTTGAAGATCCCGTTGCCCCCCATGGGGCCCGTAGGTGTTCGTTTCTTAAGCGCGACTTCCCAGCTGTGCTGCGTTGTGCACGAGCGAGCCAGTGATAAGAGCATGGGTCACTGTCTCGCGTCTTTTTATGTACCGTACTTTTCTGAACTCACCCCGAGTAAATAACGTTTTTTGCCCTCCGACGTGATATCGGCATCGTAAAATATATATTAATTCAGAGGCTCCAGGGTTTCCGGGGTTTGGCGGAAAAAAATTTGGTGGGTGGCTGAACAGCGATGAGCGGAGAAGGCCCCCCCCCGCCCCCCCCGCTCCCTTCCCAGGCCCCGCCCCAGCCCCAGCACCAACACCATCCCCAGCAGCAGCAGCAGCAGCAGCACCGGTTGCGCCCAAAGGTGTATTCCAGCGGACGTTCAAAAGCTTTTTCGTCAAGTTGGCAGAGGAAAAAGCAGCATTGCAGCAGCAAAAGGAGGAGCAGAAAGCCGACCTAGCCAGGCTGCAGCAGAAGAGGAGCGGCTCAGCGTGAAGCAGAAGCACACATGCACACGCACAACAAGCTGAACACGCACACGCACAACAAGCGTGAAACAGAAACATACATGCACACGCACAAACAAGCAAGTGCACGCATACACATACACTTGTATAGGCACTAGCTGGGTAAATGCCCACCGCGGCTGGTGCAGGGAAGGCTAAAATATTAATTTACAGGGTCCGGGGTTACCCGGGGTTACCTTAAGTATTTCTGATATTTGGGCACCGGGGTGAGTACGGTAAGGTACGGTACTATAATCAGGCTTGTCAAGGTACGCCGTACTTCAGCTGAGACTGACCGTTATTACGGTACCGTACCGTAATATGCCGTACAATACGGTACAAGTACGGTCTTTTTGAAAAGACGGTGTCCAATTGCACAGTACGGTGCCACCATATATATGCGGTCTGACCGTAGAATGGTCTTTATCAATGGTCTTTTTCAACTAAATTTGACAATCAGTGGATATAAAGAGTGCATTTTGGTTATGTCATTGTAGCATATTTGATTGAGCGAGTCCTTTCAGAACATTTTTCGGCTGAGGGTTCAGCGACGGTAGGCAGGATAGAGGAGCGTTTATTGTATACTGGTAGAATGACTTTTAAGTTATTCAGATTAGGTTGCATGGTGTTCATGGGCGTCGTTGAGTAGGGTAAGGTGTGTCACGAAGACGACAAGACACATTTGTAGGGTTGGCCAGAACCGTATATATTTACACCGTATATGACCGTATATTTGGTGACTTCCCTGCCAGAAATACCGTATATACACCGTATATATATGGTTCTGGCAAACCCTACACATTTGGTGGTAGAATACGGGTTTACATGGTCTCAGTTGCGGTCGGCAGTTGCAGCGCTAGAAATATAGAGACACAAATAGGAGTGATGGCACAAAGCCTGGATCTAGAAGTTAAGCTCAGGTATAAAATATGATGTTAAAGTTGAACAGAAGTAGACTTATGATGTCAAAACAGCATTCGGAAGCTAGCAATGGGGAAGCACACAATTCGAGTGTTGTGATATGTATTGAACTTATCAGTTAATGCAATGACACTGAGGAGTGCTACAACATGTTTTTGAGGTTGAGGTTCCATGTTGGATTTCGCTTTTCCTATTTAGGATGATGTTCAAGGTAAATAGAAACAGGCCCGTGATGTCAAAACAACACGCCGGCGTTTTGTCCACCTTTTGTTTCTGGGCACTCTTGCAATGTAAGAACTGGACATAGAGAGATTTAGCAGGAATTGGACACGGTAATGAGCTAATACACAATTCTGCAATTAGCATTTTGATATCAATGCCGTGTCATTATCCCTGCAGAATTCTTCATGCGACTGTGTAAAGCAAGAAATGGAGTGCAACGTCTGCCTTTGGGTTTCCATGCAAGCCTCTGCTGGGCCCTCCCCCCAAGCTGATGCAGCCCCAACCCAGTCTCAGGGTCGTTCAGGGAAGCAATGTGTGGCATCAGCACATGGGAGGAGCAAACTGTGGAGCGAAAATGGGAGGTTTTGGGGTGGAGAGGCATTCTGAGGCCATTTTTGCACTGCCAGTGCCAGCATGGCACTGTACCGTACACTGTACCGTATTCTACCGTAATTTCAATAAATGGTGTGACAATTACTGTAGTACGCCGTATCTTAGCTAGCGCGGTCTGTACCGTACAAACTGTTCTCGTACCGTACCATACAACTCGACAAGCCTGACTGTAGCGCACATGCCCCTTTCTATTTGCATTTATGGGTGGACCTTTTTGGCGGTGGGGTGCCGGAAGTTTCAGAGCGGGGCTCTTGATGTGGTGTGCAGACTTACCGCCACACGCCGGTCTTGGGTTGCAAGCCGCCTTAGGTTATCATATGCAGCACTGCTGGCCTCTTTGGTCATCCTTCCAAGACTGCGTGCGATTTGAAGGGCAGGTGTGAGGAGTAGCTGGGGGGCAGAGGGATTGGCAGCAGCGATGCACTGTTCTCTTTTCCCCTATTCGTTCCTTGTACATGTAAGACGAACACGCAGCATTGTGTATTCTATCATTGTTTTGCTTGGAGTTCATTGGCCAGCTTTAGTGATTAAAAGGCGGGAAATTTCTGCAATTACGTGGGCTTTTGCTTGGGAAAACACAACATTGGTAGAATTATAAATGTTCGTGAATGGTGGCTAGGCCTCTGATTTTGTGAAGGTTTTGTTTATTTGACGGAACACAGATGCAACCTGCAAGGCTGTTCGTTGGCATAACCAAGCATGCAGAGGCGCAGCTGCTACACAGGCTCTCACTCACTCAGTCAGTGCTCCACGCAGCTTTGATGTGGTGTTTCCCTCCCCACTTGTGATTGCCTCCCCATTTGTGTTTTGCTCGGCGGGAGTAAGGCCTGCAGCTTGCTGCTCTTTCTCAATGCCTGTGTTTCAGGGAATGTGCGCGACACATTTGGTGATTGGAGCGTGCAGTTTTAAGGTTTGTGTTTTTAACAGGTAATCAAACCTCCAATCCAGTTGCTCTTTCTCAATGCCTGTGTTTCAGGGAATGTGTGCGGAAAATTTTGGTGATTGGAGCGTGCAGTTTCGAGATTTGTGTTAACAGTTAATCCAATCTTCAATTCATTGTATGCACCATGCTCGTACACAAATGCACAGAATCATCAAAATTGAAAGGTGAGAGTGTCACACTGACACGAGACAATGGACTTGGTCACATTTTTGTGTCAATAGAAATCAGATCGTTAAGCTTATCTTGACACTCATGGCGCCTGCAGAGCCTGCTCTACTCAGGCCCTCGACATTGATTAGCTGAGAACAAATGTGCAAATGTGCAGTCAGGCTCTCAGAAATTTGTATTCTAGAGATTCAGCGTCCTATTTCCGTTCTCACCTCCAGTCTCTGAGCGCCTTTTAATTGACGCATTTATGTTTTGAAGCGAGCACTGCAGCGCCTCGGCCCCATGCTTTGCGCCAGCAACCATCCTGTCTGTGAAGCTTGGCCCCGCCACGACATCTTCAGCCGCAGACTCATCTGCGATAGTTGATAACAGATGAAACGGGTCAGAAATGATGCAAGGCAGCTTCCCTGGCTAGAAAAGACGCTGATTTGCAGCAATGAATGTGGAAGGTTGAGAATGCTGATGCTCCTCATCACAAAAATATGGCTTAACAAGCAGCTCGAAGGCGCTCAGCGTTGTGGGTGCGGCGAGATGACCATCTCCTTGGGCTACGTGTCATTACCCTGACTGCATCCAACGTCGTCAGCCCACGTGCTGTCCTTGTTTGTGTTCAGCAGGAATCATCTATGTTACAAATTGTCAGCACCAATTGTTGTAGTTCCTTGTTCGTATGCAAAAGTTTGTGTGGAGGTATGAACAACTCGCTTTATGACTAGCTGCTGCTTTGTTGTTCAGGACCGATTGAGGTGTTGGTGGGTGGTGACGAAATGCTGAAGAAGCGGGCGGGGGTAGGTCAAAGCGTTGATCCAAAGAGTAGCACCGACAGCTGACACACCAAGGAGTTTTTCACGCATTGACACGATGCCTAGCTTGTTGGTACTTGAATGTAAGTTTGTTTGTACATGGCCAGCGGCAGCGTGTCTTATGTTGTGGGAAGATGCACGGAAGCCAGCTCAGAAAATTTTGGATTCGTGACCCAGTTTGAGACAACCGGCACTCAACCGGCTCTGTACTTTGCCTTAGACTTGTACCAATGCACTTGCAACATCTTTGTGCACGCTCTCCTCCACAGTCTCTGAACTTCAGTATATTAAACCTCAATTCCTACCTTTGCCAGGGACGTGTTCCTCCTTATCCTCTTGTCCTAGCTTCTCCTTGTACTTGTCCTTCACCGCTTGGGCTGCCTGCCGAGGGGAACGAACAAGTTGCAAGTGCAAGCTTGATTCGTCTTCACTCGCTTGCTAGCAATGCACGCACGCACAAACACACATACACAAACATACACACGAAGATGTATGTACCTCGTACTTAAACGACGACTCATTAGGGACTTCAGTCTCGGGTGTTTGTGCCATGTTTGTTCAGCCACGGTTAACTTTCTGTTTTATTACAAAATTTATGATAACATGTGGTGCCGAAAGCGCAATGTTGCGATTTTTTACTTGATTACAAATGCATAAATAATTGTTCACAACAAATGTACGCAGCTTCGCAATCCATTGCCTGTATCCAGTCTACCGCTTGCCTTCCCTGTAATTTAAGTGGCGTAAGTAGTTCGTGTAAGGCAAGACGTTTGCGCCACAGCATTGCTCGGTTAGCTTTGCCACAAGCTGTCCAGCAGAGGGCACCACAAGTCCAGCAGAGGGCACCCCTCTTTTTGACCCAGGACACAGATGGAGACGTCCTCGCTCCACCCAAACCCAGACAAGCTCCTCCTACTACTACACCACCTCAAAGCACCAGTGTTGGTCATTTCACTACAGTCAACGGCGGAGAGCTGGCGCCCACAGAACCCCGGGAGCCTACAGCCAGTAAAAACAAAAGGAAGCGAGTCCCTCGCACCCAGGCCCTCTCACTCACGGCTCCTGCACGTGGGGCTGCAAATGTGCTAGATGGACAAGGGCTTAAGCAGGCACTCAGGGAAAGCTGCAGGGACTGGCCTTTCATCCATGTGCGACCAACCAGGAGCGTAGGCTCAATGGCCGGCTTTACAAACAAGGTACGCACGCACGTTTGAAAACAAGTATGTGCGCACTGCTGGCTGGTAAGCCTCTCAAGCCGGTTGATCAGCTAGTTGTTACGTGTGTGTTGAGTGCACTTCTGTGATGTGTTTGTCATACATCAGGCTCCGTGCGCGTTTTCCTGAAAGGTGGAACATGCGTTTGATCTTCAGGTGCCTTATTATGTAAACACAGAGCTTCTATTTTCCCCGTGCATTTCTTGGCATTAGGCATGAGCGATTTAATGCGCAAGCCCTAAGAATCGCAGGATCTGATCGACTTTTCTCTTTTCTTCTTTCTACACTCAGATGCTACGCCAGCACGGGCGCGTGCTTGTAGAAAGCAAGGGTGATGATGGTGCCTACGCAACCCTGCGTGTGCTGCGGAACACAAGGTCAATGCTACAGGTGTGTGGGTGTGGAAAGGTGTGGGTGTGGGGTGTGGGTGTAGGGACAAGTGTTGTTTGGGCGTGCATGCGTGGGGTAGGCTGGTGTGGGGTAAATGGGTGACAGTGTTCTTTTGATGTTTTGGTGTATTTAGCATCGTAAGTCAAATTAGATTGGCTTGTTGTTGTGGTTGCCCCAAAAGGTCAGCACCAAGTGTATCTGGCACACATCCCCAATCCAAACAAGAGGAGTTCTGCTCCAGGTTGGCGGCATGTCAGGGTCTTTGGTGAGGGAACGACTCACTGCACCTAATGTGGTGGCGGTGGAAGTTGTTACAATTCATGTTACAATTCAATGCCTTCACTGCACAAAGTACTTGATACTTACACACAATGTCAACACTCTCCACACAGAAAGAAGAGGCCCACATGCCAGCCTGTTTACCCAGCCTGCACCGATGCTCCCCATTGGCGCACCCTGCAAGCCACATGCGCCCAAAACGCAGCGGTGCTGCTCATCAGCACAACATGGCCGCACAGCAAAGCGACGTTGGGCGAAGAAGAGGGGATGTGCCTGGAGAGGGACGGCAGCGGCAGAGAAGGGGGGATGGTGCCAAGGAGGACGGCAGTAGTGGTAGTCCCACAGATGAGAGTATGCAGCAGCGGGACTCAGCCAGGGGTTTTAGAAGGCAGGCACCGCTGGGCGTGGCAGCGTCTGCACAACAGACAGGCAGTCCTGTTGTGAGGAAGGGTGTATTTAAAGCGGCACAAAAGGTGAGCACTTGTTGGCCTGTGTTCTTCGAACCTCAATCTCAACAGAGTGTTCAAGCCGATTTTGACGTGTCGAACACACGATTGAGGCCCTTACTACTTGTAACAATCAAGTAGTGTGCAGTGGTCATGGTTCGTGGCGTTGGCTTTTTATTTTAAGCCTGTTATACCACGCTTATCAAAGCTGCAAAATAGCTTGTATGGAAGGTCATGCACATTGAACAGGTTTATGATTGGCACGCACATCGAAGGCGCTGTTTGTAATAAGCTCGTTTTGCCACATTTAGTAGTCTATTCATTTAGCCCTTACCATTGGGGGCTAACGTCTTGAGGGTGGTTTCAATCCTGCGACGCTCGTGTGCCTCAGGTTTAGCTCATGCTCAATACCATATGCTTATTTCAGGACGTCCTAGCCACAGTCGTCCTAGTGCTGTAATACTGAAGTAGTCAATGTAGCCATATGCAAAGCGAAAAGGTGTCGCAAATTTTGCATCATCTAGTCACATGTGCATACAAATATGGACGCACACACACACACACACAAAACACACACACACACATAACACACACGTGCATGCAGCACAAGCTTCAGCTGCTGCAGCTCGTGAAGTCAGGCGGTCTGCCTCGCAGCCTTGCCGTACGCCAGCTGTCGGCAGGGTGGCCCAACGTGCCAGTTGAGAAGCACGTGCTGCATGTGCGCAAGCTGTTGGCAGGTGCGGAACGGAAGAAAAAAGGAGGAATTCATCAAAACGTCACGGCAGGTGTAGTCGTCCTTGAAGATCGCTTATTTTTCTTGCACCTCAACCGTCCCTCTAGCCCGTGTTGTCAAAGAAATGAATGCATAAACAGTAATGAAGATGTGCGATCAAGACATGCATGCATCTTTTGACGATCCTGATCATAAAAAAAAATGAAGTGAGGCATCGAGATGGGCAGCTTTTGACACCTCAGCTCTCCCCCTCAAATGCAGGCCCCATCACTCCATCATCAACTTTGAGGGTTCCACGCGACAGTAGCCCAGGATGGCTCGTCGCGTGCTTGCTCCACCACTTCATGCCCTCATCTAGTCACTATCAGCACACCAGCCGTCCAGACAACCACAGTCGCAGTTCCGGCAGTCACAGTAGTATAGGAGGTAACAGAGATGGCAGCAGAGGCAGAGGCAGAGACGGCAGTAGTAGTAGCAGCAACAGCAGTAGTGGCAGCGGCAACAGCAGTAGTAGTAGCAGCGGCAGCGGCAACAGCAGCAGCAGCAGCAGCAGCGGCAACGGCAGGGGCAGCGCTAACGATAAGGGTAGACAGGCAGGCATACTGTGCCTCTCCAGCTATGGCCCCATTGCGGCTGTCAACACCCTCAAGGTGTGTGCGGACACAAGTGCTGCGCTAAAAATTGTTTTTTTGGAACTTGGAATACATGCAGTTAGAAATTGCTGCCAGCCCATAGCGCTTGCATTACCTTGAAAAGGTTGTTGCTGTTTAGTAGTGGCTGCAATCCGTTGAGTACATAGTTTGAACTCACAACTGGGGCTATCAATGCCCTAACACGCGCGCGTGCACACACACACACAAACACACACACGCACACACACATGCGCTTTCTGTGTCATCGCTTTCATTTCATTAGAGCCAAGGCCTGCATTTGCAGCCGCTCACCTTGGAGATATGCTGCTGTCTGAATTTGTGAGACACACTGTGCGCTGCTCAAATTGAGACATCAACAAGTGTGCATTGTGCGAGTGTGTATGTGTGTGTGTCCACGCATAACATGATGTATTTGAGCATCAAGCTAAGTCGCTCAAGCTCTATGTGCTCAAGTAAGCACGCACACCCGCTCAAGTAAGCACGCACACCCGCTCATGTAAGCACGCACACCCGCTCACGTAAGCACGCACACCCGCTCACGTAAGCATGCACACCCGCTCATGTAAGCACACACACACGCTCACGTAAGCACGCACAACCGCTCATGTAAGCACGCACACCTGCTCATGTAAGCACGCACACCTGCTCACGTAAGCACGCACAACCGCTCACGTAAGCATGCACACCCGCTCACGTAAGCACGCACACCCGCTCACGTAAGCACGCACACCCGCTCACGTAAGCACGCACACCCACTCACGTAAGCATGCACACCCGCTCACGTAAGCATGCACACCCGCTCATGTAAGCATGCACACCCGCTCATGTAAGCACGCACACCCGCTCATGTAAGCACGCACACCCGCTCACATAAGCACGCACACCCGCTCATGTAAGCATGCACACCCGCTCACGTAAGCATGCACACCCGCTCACGTAAGCACGCACACCCGCTCATGTAAGCACGCACACCCGCTCACGTAAGCACGCACACCCGCTCTCATAAGCACGCACACCCCCTCACGTAAGCACGCACACCCGCTCACAATTCTTATATACACGAGCACGCTCCAAAGCGCCTCTCTTTTGGTCACGTCACACGATTTACCTAGACACTTTAAAGAGCAAGGCAGATTGCGTCGCTGACTGATTTGATTGTTGTGCAGGTGTGCATTAAGACATAAAGACGTTAATCTGCGCACGACAGAGATGTATGTACGCAAGGCTGCACGTAATTAATTGGGTTCCCTGTGTGAACCCAGCTGCGCACCGTGAACCTGAACATGCATTGTTATTTAGTGTTATTGTTATATCGTTATGAGCAGCATGGTGTAAAAAGACACAAGAGCTTTAAGGATGTTAGAACTAAATATTGCAATTACCCATTCATACGCAACACGCACAAAACACACATACATACACGCACACACACGCACACACACACGCACACACACACACACACACGCACATACACACACACAAAACACACATAGGCTGTGGCACTCGGTAGGCGGCACCTACGTGCCCATGGACGTGACGTTTGTGTTGTGCTTGAGGCTGTTGGAGTTGACATCGACAGCGCTCGTGAGAGCAGCACAGTCTTGAATAGGTGCGGGCGTTAATTCTTCATTCATCAACTTATTTTACTTTGTGAACAGGCGAGCAGTCGTACTTCTTGATTGAAAGCCTTCTTCTTGTAAACCTTAAATGGGCGCGGGCTGAAGGTGCAGGAAGGGTGTAAGTAGTGGTTTGAGCTTCACTTTTCCCTTTGATAAGAATGCTGTGATAACAAGCTGAGGGTTGAGGGTGCAGGAAGGGTGTATGTAGTGGTTTGAGCTTTACTCTTCCTTTGGATAAGAATGCTGTGATGACAAGTGCTAGGTAGCTCAAGCCTGTATCCGGTTCCATAACAAAAACGTGGATATGATGTTCTGATATGACAAATGTTGACGTATGCATATGACGTCTTGTGGTATTTTAATGTGCTGCCTTAAAGTGAATTGTCTTGAACAGTTCAGACAGCCTGACTACTAATATGCTAACAAATAAGCTTCTTAAAAGCCACGCTTGCGTGCAAGGCCAGGCTGTCTCCCTTTTTGATTCAGCCATTAACAGAGCACACGCTCAGCCACACTCTACATAGTGCGCTACTATGTTTGTACGTGCTTGGAGACAAAGCTTGATGTGTGGTGTCGTCTTAATTGCAATGACGTACCTAGCCTTTGCACTTTTCTCATACTTAGTTTTTTCTAATGACACACAACCTTTTGTTAACTGTACGCTGGCTGATCCAGCAATGCCTATCAGCCCAACATATGTGGCTGCCGGTTGCCCCCTTTGTATACGCTTTGTAAACCCTTCTCATGACACACCCACAGGTTCATGGTGATGGAGTGTGCCATGGGCGACCCCACACGCCAGCTTTTTGTGAAGAAACCGGTGTTGCTCCAAGGCATGCTCGCCCGTGCACCTAGTAGTAGCTAATAGGTAACAAAGTGAGTGATGGCTTTAATGAATAACCCAACCCTTTTTTTGAACCGAAAGAGCCGCTTATCTACCTGCAAATTGTGCAGGGAACGGATGCTGCGGACTTAGCGTTTCATGTTTACTTTTTCTTCTGCTTGCTGGGTAATACTGCGGTGTTGTCTCAGTTGTAGAACATTGGTCAAACGTCTATGAGGAGCTTTGCTCAATGTGTTTGTCGTTGGATTGATCCCAGTTCACACTGCTGAGTTCTGTTGGAGTTTCTAAAAGTTGATGATGGTAGAATTGTGCTGGTACTAAAGCTGGTGCGCGCACTGTTAGGCAAAACCATTTCATATGAAACTGACTGACTGCTATTGCCACTAGTAAACGGAGATCCCCTTGTTGCTTGGTGCCTCCCGGTGATGCTGGCGGGCAGACATGACACCTTTTATTTCTTAGTAATGTGACGAAATTCTTTCATCTTGGCTTGAACACAAGGTATCCAACAAGGTATTTAACGACATTGAAGTTGATTTCTGACAATTGAGGGAGCCTCGCGAGCGACGCTGCAAATTGGCGAAGCCCAATACGTGTGCGTGTGCATGCATGCATGCTTTTGAGTGTGTGTGCGTGTGTGTGTGTGTGAATATGTGTGTCTGTGTGTTCGTGCGTGTGCATGTGTACGTGTTTGTACCTGTGAGAATTCGCATTCTGTGTGTGCCTTGCTGTCCCACAGATGATGCAGTGAGAGGGCAGGTGCGATTATGGTGCCCGGGCTGGCCACGATGTCTGAACTCTGCTTCAACACACAGTGCACAGCAAGCACCTGCACTGTGCGCTCCATTTTTCGCGAGCAGTCCGGCCACGCCAAAGGGTCCGTCAAGCAAACCTCCGCGCGTCATTACATCTGACAAAACTGAAATTATATAGCCCAACGAAATAAGTATTACTTGGTTCTGCTTGCATGGTCAACCGTGAACTTTGCAGCCGTAACACAACCGAGGGCTCTGCAGCCAGGGAAGTTTGTTGACGAATAATGCACCAGCATGAAGTGGTCCGGGGGCCTGGCTGAGGAATCCTGGACAGCTTCCTGGGGCTTCCAAACATAAAAAGTTTGCTCCAAAACTTTACACGCGGTACCCAAGGCTCCCAGAATTCGTATGCCCGGGTAGAAAAATTGTCTAGGAGCATTTATTGAGTCTCAGATCGGGAGGTGCCGTGGATGGGCCTGGGGAGGAGGTCTGCCCCCCAAAAACAAAACTTGTCTCTACATCTTCACACACACCGCACCCCAAAGTTTCAGAATTCATCTGACACGGCGGTTTCAGTTACAATCCCACGTCAAGTTTCAGCCCAGGGGTGGGCTAGGTGGGCCTGGGGAGGCCTGTGTTAAGTGGGAAGGAGAAACGCTAGGGGCTCACGCCCCCACGAGGGGGGCTACGCCCAAAAAAGGAAAATAGAAAAAACTATGCAGGCGGTGAAAGCCACTCCCAACATTAATTAAGGAAAAGGAGCCACTTTGGTACCGAGTACCGTAAAGCCCCTCCACCGCGAAAAGGAAGGGAAAAATCAATGGGGATCAAGAGGGTTGCAGGCTTGGCCTGAAACCGGCTTCTACATATGCCAGGCTAGCTACATGTGCCACGCACTGCCGAGCGCCTGTGATATTCTACGTAAATAAAGGGGGCGTCCAACCCAAAAGTTATGTACATCTTCACGGATCATGGCCGTTAGATTCACTAGTAGCACGGTGCTACGCCAGAGGTTGTGCTTGCTTTTATCACCCTTCCAATCATTGCATTCCACTTGTCTAGGTCTGGTATGAGCATGGTGTAACGGCAAAGGCATAAGCCAAACTGGGGATAATAGTATTATGTTGAGTGTTTGCCATGGTGAGGCATAGATTCCTTCACGGGCATCGAGCTTTTGTTTTAGGTTTTCGTCCATGCGCCTGTGTTGGTGTTAACAGTTAAGGTCCATGGTGAGAGTGACTCCTAGGTAGAGAAAAGGTGAGCTGGGTCAGGGTGAAAAATATTTCGTTGGCTGGTTTTGGACCATTATTTTTGTTATTGAGTTGATGTTCGAGGCCTTCAGTAGGTGTTGAACCATTGTTGCCTTTGAGAGGAGGCGCATTCAAGCTACCTGTGACCTTGTTTTGCTGCCAGAAATAATCATTGCGGCCCATTTAAGTAGAGTGTGAGTTTACTAGCTTGCACTTTGAGATTGTGCAGATTGCCAGTGGGGTAGAGGAGGTCATCTGCAAAAGTGGCACTACTTGTGTTGTTGGCTAGGTTAGTTTGAAGCGTGTTTTCTTTTGGGACACAGGTATGTGTGTAACCCCTTCCTCCTGCGTGTAACCATCTTCAAGATTAGAAGGGGCTCCATATAGAGTAGGAAGAGAAAAGGGAGAGAGTGTCCCCTTGTATAAAACCCGTCTATTAGTATTTTGTTTGTGCATACCCCGGAATGGAGATTTACTTGAGTAGTGGCATGTTCATAGAGATTTCTGACAGCATCTTTGGCATCAGTAGGAAAGCCAAGACCATACATGATCCAAAGCATACAGTCATGGTCAGTGGTGTTAAAGGCTGAGGCAAAGTCAACAATCAGGGCATAGATGTCTTTGCGCAAGGGTTTGGCATCTTCAAGTGCCATAATTACGTTTTGGAGTTGGTGGTTGGTATCTTTGTGTTTGCAAAATCCAGCTAGTGTGGTGCTGAGCATGGAATGTGTCTCTGCATACTCGTACAGAGTATTAGTAATGAGGCGAGTCCAAAGCTTGTAAAGAGTATTTGCAAGGCCAATCGGGCGATATGAGGACACCTCAGTTTCATCTCCTTTGATCTTATCGATAAAGACGGTGTTACTGGTTTTCTAGGCTTTTGATGTGAAGCCAGTAGCCCACATCATAATGAGGAGCGTGTGTATGGTGTTTCGGGCGCATAAAAACATGGACTGTCACACTTAAGGTACCAGGATGCGGGAGGCAAGTATTGTATACATAAAGCCATGTGTGAGGAGCAGCACATGCACTACGAGAGGGTCTGGAACATCAAACATGGTCTGGTTCATCACTCTTTTGCTGCGGGCCCTGTTGCTAGATTAACTCTGAACCAACACTTCCCTGGCTAAAACCGTAAGTACGTGTATAAAGAGCGAATATTTGTAAGAGCAGATTAGCTTGCAACACTTGTTTAATTGAAACAGTGTAGTTTGATTTTTATATCTGCCTTCCCGCCAAGTAAGTGATGTTCGTTTTTAACATTTTTCACAGGGAGGAAAGCACTGTCTCGGAGTATGCACATACCACGTCCTCTGTTTTGTGAGCCAGCCCTTCATCAGTATTATTAAGCGCTAGTCTGTACTACTGGACGTGCATGTGTGCTTTTACATCATTGAAATCTGTGAGAAAACGGCTTTTCTGCTGAAGGCACTGACATTCTGCCATGGATGTTCTGACATTCTGCCATGGATGTTCTGACACAATCGTATATCTTCGAACAGAAGCTGCAACACTGTAAACCCATTGATCTCGGCCGTTTTGTGGTAGACCTCAGGGAGAGACACTTGGAGTACTGGACAATTTATTCTAAAATTCATCTGAGAGAACACAACAGCAAACACTCAATTAGTCACCCATGCTGTGCTCTTCCTACCAAAAGGGCCCTGGTCACTCATTCACCTTACATCCTTCCAAATACATGTTTCTCTACCTGCCTCGTGATGTCACCCGTAGTACAGCTCGTTTTAGACTTCGTATTCATACCCTACGTTTTGAGACAGCGACTGGAATCAATTTCCCCACCTATGACCTGTGTGATGCTGATGATATCCAAGATGAGCAGCATGTTCTTTTCCACTGCGCCAATCCCCACATGATTTCTCTCCGCAGGAAGTATGCACCTCTGTTCCCCCCAACAGGAGCTCACGATGTGTTTACTTTCTTGAGCCAGAACAATAACAAGCTTTATTTTTTCTCCATGAACTAATTGCGTTTTATGAGCAGGCTAGCAGTCGCACTTTTTGACTGAAGGCCTTTCTTTGTAAACCTTGTACCTTGTAAAACCTTGAAAAGTTGGCGAAGTTGGAAGTTTTGAGGCGGTAGGGAGGGAAATGGAAGAAGTATCCCAGTTGTCAGTTTGGAAACTGAAAGCTGCCAGTTGCTGCAGCTTCACCACCTCAGTTGGTGAAGTTGGCAAAGTTGGCGAAGTTGGCAGTTTTGAGGGCCTAGGGAGGGAAACGGAAGAAGTATCCCAGTTGTCAGTTTGGAAACAGGGAGTTTCCAGTTGCAACTTCACCACCTTAGTTGGTGAAGTTGGCGAAGTTGGCAGTTTTGAGGGCCTAGGGAGGGAAACGGAAGAGTATCCCATGATTTGTAGGTATATGTACCCAGTAATATAGAGAGTTGGCATCCAATCGATAACCCTTTTCCCGATGTAACATCCCAGTTGTCAGTTTGCCTGAGTGGAAACTGGGAGTTTGTCCCTTATAACTTAACACACACACACACACTGAGAAAGCCTCAGTTCCAAAACTGATGCACACCTTGCTTACTTACACACCAACTGTAGTTTTAATGGCCAGCAGTTGAATAACAGCGTCACTTCTCGAAAATTAATATCCGGGTTCCAGATGCTTCCCCGGCGGGCAAGCTACCCGAAGCCGCGTAAACAATTCACTCTTTTTACCGGAAACCCGCCTTCCCCCGTTCTTGTTGAGAAAAATTAAGCCGTGCAGAAGACGGAATTCCGGCTAAAAAGGCAAGATTACGATTGTTAAGATTTACAAATTTTGTGTAGTAAGAAGATGTCTCAAGTGACACCGCGATCACTCTCGCTTCCAACTGCAGGTTTGGTTTGGTAAAAAAGCACCATTAGCCAAGGCTGACGCATGCTACAGATGGCGATACTGCGCTTACAAGCCTATCACATAAACCCAATTGTGTGCTACAGAAACGCCGCCGCCCTCGCAACTCCTGGAGCAAAGGACTCCGATCAGGCAACTTTGCTGCTGGGCCAATGATGAGTGCAAGATCAGCTTTTGAACGTTTTTGTTCTGATGTTGTGTACCCGTATCTCTATCTTGCAGTCATACTCCCGAGTCCCATGCTTTCATTCACGCACCCATGTTGTTGCAGGCTGTTTTCCTCTCCCGCCTGTCATTGCACACGGACAACTGTGGGAGCACACATCTACAGGCCCTCGCACACCGCTGGAAATCAAGCTTCCAGAAACTATGCAACGCATTCAAGATCTAGCAGAAGGGAGGGAAAGGGGACAAAGCTTCTCTCAAGAGCAGCCAGTACCTCTCAGGCATTGCAAGAGCTACCCGTGTTGTGAACTTTGGGGATGGATTTGTTTTGTTGTTTTCCAAGTAAAGGGTTGCGTCCTCTGCAGAACCACCTTGCTGGCTTGTGTTTGTAGGTAGTCAGACCCGACAAAACCCTCTGCCTGTTTGTTTTTGGCCTTGGATAAGGCTGCTTTAGGAAGCAGCTGCATTTAGCGAGTGTGCGCTTCTGCTTTTCTCCCCTCCACCTTGCCCCTGCCCTGTTGTTGCAGAGTTGTTGCCGTGCAAACTGGAAAGATTTTGTTGAACACCGAGCTAGTCCTTTCATCATCCGCCAGATGTGTGTGGTGAGTGTCTCATATAATTTGATGTGCAAGTAACAGTCATTGGACTGGGAGGGTGCATAATTAGAAGCAGATAATGTTATGTTAAGCAGTTTAAAGAGCCATCAAGTCGTTTTTCCAGACCCGTTCGTCGTCAAAAGTCAAACAGTCTTCCTTTGCCACAAGACTTGGCGGCATGTATTAAGTCACGAATTAAGGTTTTCTGCGCTGGTTGTACCTGCAGGACCTGAAATTGATACTTGCTGACACATCAAGTAACCTAAAAACTTTGTGCAGGATTAGCCTTCCTTCAAATGAGCTGTGCATTGGTGTAGTCTACGTGTACCTCCTTATTGGGCTGATATCAGACCCTCCCCAGCTGACAGTTTTTGCGTCTCTGCCTGTGCTTGTAAGTTAACGTTTTTTGTCTGGAAATAGGAGGGAACAAAGCACGTAATTGTTGGATTCAGATCAGCGGATTAGATACCCATTCCTTAATGCCTTTTAAAATATGGAGTTTAGAGCGAGTGCTTCTTTCTGGCAACTGATGTTCTGCAATAGGAGGTTGATGGATTCTTTGTGCCGATGCTCATATGCTGTTTATTAGTACAGCCGTTGAAGCGGTGAAGACAAGGGCTACATCCTGTATTTGCCTCATTAATCAGCCACGTAAATGCGCAAAACTCGGGTTTTTTAAATTGCACAAGAGAGGGTTCAGGTTAAAATCAATAGATGTTTCCAGCGAGCCGTGAGCTGATCGTTCATATTCATAAGGCATTGCTCAATGCACAATTTTACTCTCAGGTGCTCCCTACGGCTGTTGGCTCTGAGCTAGAGGACCTTTTTGGAGCGATGATCTGTGAGATGTCAGCCAGGGAAGAGAACAGTGAAAGCAACAAAGGGGGGCACAACCAGGGCAGTGGTGAATGTGACAACGGCTCTAACTCTTCTGACAGCGACAGCAAGGATGGCCAGGGAACGAGGCTGAGGAGGTGGAACAGTGAACCTATCGTTAGCCTGAGCAGACTTGAAAGGTGCCCAAGCCCAATGCAACCCAGGGACGGAACCTGCAGGTGAGGGAGCGTGTTGAAGTGTTGTGCAAGTAATTAAGTAGTGCATGCAGTTTGAGCAGCTTTCGTGCTTTTATATGTGTTGTTTTTGCCAGGACTGCAGCTAGCCTTACAGAATAGCAGACACGTAAGCAAGTGCAGACACCAATGAGCGTCCATGTTGCTTGCCTGGGTTTCAGGCTAGAAATGTGTGTTTTTCATGTTTGCAGACTGGAGGAGATACTGAAGGAGCAAGAGGGCCTGAGTGGGACGTCGGGGAGCAGTAGGCTGTCTGCGCTTTTGAGGCTGAAAACACAGCAACCTCAGACAGTGTTCGATGCAGCAAGCAAGGATGCAAGCATGTACAGTGCCCGATCTATGTTCAGCATGCTTCAATTTCCTTATACTTCCATATCTGGAAGCCTGTTCCTACCAGCCAGTCCCACCCGAGACTTCTGGTGGGCGTTTTTCCTGGTGTTTTGGTCAGTTGGCATGTTTTTGCCCATTTTTGCCTGGTAGCCATATGTCAGCGCTGCAACTTCGGACAAGGCCAAGGAAGCCTTCCAATCCTATCGTGTTGTGTTGACTGCATGTCCGTGCTACTAAAAGAGTTTGTATCACTTCATGGACGTCTGTTTTGCAACCCCCTTTATGGCAAGAGCAACACAAGGGTTAAATATAGATCATTGCTTACAAAAACAATTTCCTTCTCAACAGTCACGAATCACCAGCTTTCTCATTGACCTTACTTTTGTCCTTGCACAGCTTGCACAGCACCACTCATCCCTCCGTTCAAAGGCCCCACATACCTCCAGAGGGTCACAATTCTGGTATTCCAAGCAGCAGGCAAAGCAGCCTGGTGCACCCTGTAATCTCCAGAGATCTTGAGGAGCTCAATGCGGCTTTGGAGCAGGCACGCAGCTTTTGCTCTGTGAAAATTCAGCAGCAGCAGCAGCAGCAGCGCCTCCCAGTGACACCAGCACCTCCACCTCAAGGCCTACAGGTCTTCAGCCTTGCCAATGCGGAAGCCCAGGAGAATAGCCCAGCAGAAAAAGACATTTCCACAACTACAGACTTCCCAGTCTCAGCTCTGCCCTTCACAGGCAGCTCTGTGTTCAGGTACATAGAGGAGGAATGGTTTCAAAGATGAAAATGCATACAACCAGAACTCCCCCTTTGCTGTTAACCTTTGCCATTGCAGGAGTGCCACATCCGCTTGCAACCTGGTGATTTCCTTGCTCTCTACCCAATCTCCTTCGATCCTGTCCACTGCCAAAGCCCCAATAGATGGCCTCAATGCAAGTGCTGGTCTCATTGCAGCCTCAAGGCGGATGCATATCTACGAATCCAGGTGATGAAATAAAACAGTGCAGCTTAGATTAAACGCCAGAATGGAAAGTAATCTACATGGCAATACTCATGCAACTTAATTATTAGATTAGGACTATTAGAGCACTTAGTGGCCTGTTTTTGAAGCATCATTTTTGCCTTGTTACTGAATCTATTACTTGCCCAATCAGCATATCCTTTTCTCCCTTGTGATCAGCCCCGTGCTCGTTGCAGCAACCTATTCGTCACACTTTGGTCCTCTTTCTGCGGATCTTGGGTATGTGCTTGAGGCCGCTGCGAACGCTCAATCCAGGTAAGAATGGCATTTATTTGGGTGATCCCTGTGAGTGGTTTCAAAATAGGGCATTGGTCACGTATATGTACCTATTATGGCTTGTAAACCGCTAGATAGTCCAGGATCAAGTACTAATATATCAGGCGCTAGCGATTTAATGCAAAAGGGTCCATCAGTGATGAAATACTTGCATTCGTTGACTGAATACCTACCCCTCACACGATATTTTAAAAGGCAGAGGTTTTACTGCCTGAAATGAAATTTAGATGTCTATTGAGTTAAGAATTTCTACGATATAATTCGTTTTCATTTAAAATTTACCTCTAGATTTGCTCAAAATTTTGACCTTTCTTGCTATATAGTTTCAAAGCAAATTAAAAAGCTCCTTATTAGTTCAACGCCACATACAAAAGCTAGTTGTTGCAGTACAGGGAATAGTGTTTCACTTTTCAATTGTGGATTGCATGTTAACTTTTTCCTTTCTCCTTGCAACTATTGACCTCCTTTCTTTTAACTTGCACACTTATGTAAACACGTGTTAATCATGTTTCCCCTTCTACCATGTCAACACGTTCATTACTCCCCGGCAACAAATAAACCAAAGATATTTGGGGAAACCAAAGATATTTGGGGGAAATACCAGAAATTTGTTTCTAATTTCATAAGAGCATTAGGCTGCTGACCTGCTTACCTACTTATCGGCTCAGCTTGGCAGATCTGAATGCGTGCTTGTTCTTGATCCTGCTTCCAGGTCCTCTGCAGCCACTTCTACCTCACCTGCACGTCCCTCTGGTCCCGGGAAGTACATTTTATGCATTTATGACAAGGAAATGCGTTTATTTTTGCATGCAAGCTTGACCGAGAAACTGGCCTCACATTAGCAGGCTTTGAGGAAAGCAAGTTCATATATCTTTACTGCAACACATACCTCTAGGACCTGGTTCTGATGCCTCTGACCAAGAAGATGCCATGCTTTTCATCTTGATTGAGGATATGGACGAACTGTTTGGAAATCAGGTGAGATGCTGTATGCCGTACCTCAATGTTCTTTTCTGTCCGTTCGGTCAGGAGTTTGTTAGGGATCTGGCACATTTGCTAAAAGGGTATAGTGAGCTAATTTACATTGTGCGTAATCGCCGTGAATTATGTAGGGCTCCGGCTAGTATAGGATGCCTGCTATTTTGCTTGTTTTATTTAGGCAAAGCAGATACCAACACACATCTTGCCTGGGCTTACCTTTCGAGGGCTCTACAAATGTCATATTTTGCTTAACATTCAGCAAAAAGTGCATGAGTAAACTTCTTTTGGTCTACTTGATAGACAAAGTGTTACTTTCCTATAGAGCATAACAATACTTTAAGCCAGTAATATCTAAAGTGTACAACCACAACACACAGGGTATGTGCAAAGCCCAGAGCTTGCTCAGAAACACTGCCCAGAAGCTATGCTATTAGGGCAGGTAGATTGATGGCAAGCCCGCTGTTCCTGCATATTTGAGATCTAGCTAAATGCTGATTTCTAATTTGTAGTTCTTGCCTGGCCCATCAAAGCCGTGGCCCTGATAAAATGGGAATATGGGATTCATAATTAGGTACATGCACGTTTTTGCTGAGAACTTAAGCATCAAGTGTTTCTTGAGGTGCATCCCTATGTTGCACAGTCTACAATTTGATTTGGTTACGTGTTGCAAATTTGAGTTTGGTGGGGAAGACTCACGGCACTTCGGGCCAATGTGTCTCCTTTTTCTTAATTGATGCATGGAGTGTTTTGCTGCCTGCATAGTTTTTCTTTCCTTTCTTTCTGAGTTAAAGAAAGTAATTGTGCAGATACTGACAATTAAGCACACAGCTTCAGCCTCCATGAATTTGTCACTGCATGAAATAGCAAAAGTGCCTGTTTTGTTGGCATCTGCAGCATGATAACGTGCATTAAGACTGTGTACTTGTTACCTGTGATTCTATTGCAGAATGCGGTTACATGGAATTATAAAAACTTGAGTAGAAATGTATTTGAAAGGCTTGTGTTGCCGGTTGTTGCTGAGAAATTACCTAGGACATCATGCATGTCGACATATTATTTCATTTGAAGGGCAAGCGCAACTTCCAGTGCTTGTATTTTAATTTGAGGGTATACAAGTGGCGCCAATTGGCATCAATTCCGACGAGTCACACTGCCTCTGTGACTTGCTTATGCGCACTGCGTCCAATCATGACTCTTTTCAACCGCTAAGCTGAATTTGAAATCAAGTTCAAGTCCAGGCACGGACAGAGCAGCAAGGATGCAAATGTGGCGTTATGCAAGATGGTTCGAATAATGAAAACACCGTAATCTAGTGAGCAAGGCATGATATCAAAACATGTTTACAGCAAGTGCGTAGTACCAAAACACACGACTTGATTATTTGTTGTAATTGTTATAAGAAAATGTCGCTTTGCTTTAATGTTTCTACTAGCATATTGAAATAATAGAGCATGGTATTATCCTAACTGCCTTGCTGGTAACTCCTAGTCTAAACTAAAGAGAAGCCACCACAATGATCAGATGAAATTCACTAAACACTTTATAAGAAAAGAACGCATAAAAAGACGAAAAGAACACAAGAGGTTAGGGACGGATGTTGTTTTGTGTACTGCACCGACCAATGGATGCAGAGACGCACAACATCCCACCTGGAGAATCAAAAAGGAAGTGCTTTCAATGGAGGCAGGGGCTTGCACAAAGTAAGAGTATTTCTCAGATGTTTTTGAGGACTGGGTTTGATGTTTCGTCGAGCCTGTGTAGTAGTGCGCCCTGTTCGTGTTTTGCACCTAACAGGGTCACAAAAGCAAAACGCTATTGAAATTCCAATCCGGCTCGTTTCCACCGAACTGCTGGAGGGGGATTTTACACTTGTGCCGACACCAAGGGAGATACTGAACTGGATAAAAGAGCCCTCCTAGAAGAGAAACAAGAAATTAGCATCTGGGCCGTTGACACCCATACCTGCCAACAAAAACAGCAAGAGCAGGGGCTTAAAACTAAGCTGCAAACTATCTAAGGCATAAGCATAAAAAGGATGGTTAACACAGCGCAAGCTGTGGCAAGAGAGTACCAACTGACGTTCGGTTGCATTCGCCTTCAAGAACTAGAGTACTTCTGCATGCTGCTGAGTACTCAGCAGTTTGCATTTTCTGAAATAGAACACTAAACTTTTTATGCTGTAACTTTAGCTTAAACTTTGGACTCTCTGCTGGTAGCTATTGTCCTGACGAATTCCAACTACCGCAATTTGTGGACACCAAGGACCGTCCCTTCTTTGGTTTAGTTGAATGACTCCTTTCTTTTGTTTGTAAGGGGGGGCTCCATTAGGATAGTGCTGTTCAGACTCGAGAAGATGTGGTTTCATATGGGCTATGGACAAGAAATAAATATCAATGTAATCATAATAACCGCACTACATCTGCATGATTTTTGCAGAGCTGATGGCATATAAGATTTTAGCTTATTTTTTGTGGTTGCTGTGGCATGCAGCTAGACCAGTAACTCTGAGGCTGTGAGTGGGTTCTTTGTGTGGCTGCTGTAGATGGTGCCTGTTGCTCCTAGCAGGATGGTGTGAAGGGTTTTGCGGTGTCCGAGTAAACGAGGCATCAGCAACATGTGTTGTTCCCGTGCCTTTTCTGCTTGTTGAATAGGGGAAGTATCTACACAGTACTTAATTTTGATTAAATATATATATTTTTTTTTGGTGGTGTTACAGCTACAGCCCCCAGCAGGTACCTGACAGACAACAAAAAAAAAGAAGAAGAGGGAGGGCTCAAGCAGAGGAGAAAGCAAGAGGAAGCTGCTCAAGGAGACCCAGAACCAGGGAAAGGAAACCAGGAAAAAGAAAAGGATCCAAGAAGAGTACTGAGTTGAGGGAGCGCAGG
>Ga0307945_1000184_pt1 | contig 38023 bp, 41 predicted proteins | sample OrgLakmetagen228_FD_201818 | JGI IMG/M metagenome (GOLD analysis project Ga0307945, IMG submission 201818) | Saline water microbial communities from Organic Lake, Antarctica - #228 | ecosystem: Environmental > Aquatic > Non-marine Saline and Alkaline > Saline | place: Antarctica: Organic Lake...
AATCCCCAGCCCCAGCCCCAGCCCCAGCACCTGCAGCACCAGCCCCAGCACCTGCCCCAGAAACCTGCAGCACGACACACATGCGCCCCAGGCCTGGAGCACGACACTCCTGGACAGCACCTGGTGCACGACACTCCTGGACAGCACCTGGAGCACAACACACATGCGCCCCAGCACCACACACACACACACACACACACACACACACACACACAAAGCACGACACACATGCGCACGCACACACGCGCATGTGCACGCATACTCACACACACATGCACTGCCTGGGGTAAATGCCCCCTGGAATTCGTGCGGCTAAAATATTTATTTTGAGGCTCCAAGGTTACCCGGGGTTAAGTTTAATATTAATGAAATTTAGGCACCGGGATGGATCCGCAAAGGTACGGTATGTACTTTTTGAACAACAAACGACGCTGTCCCGGCTGCAGATGAGCTTGGCATTTGGGCAGAGAAGAGTGACCATACCCAGGTCCGAGAGTTGTACGTTTCCTAGCTCAAGGTCTATGCATCCCTCCATGATTATAGCTTGCACATCGTAGCTTTCTGTGCATTGTTTCATAAGCGGTGAAACCGCACGCCTACAGTACTGCCAATCCTGCGCACTTGCACAAACATGAATTGTCAGGCATTATTCAACACAAGCCAAGTTGCAATATTGACCATCAGCTAACAATCATTCGTCTGGTAAGTCCCCCTTTTGGCATGTGGGACCTGAACCACTCACCACCTCTCCCTGCGCTTTGTGCGTGCTCCATGACACTATGATAACCTCCCCTGCTATTAGGTTGCCTAAGTAGCTGACGGCATGGAGACCCACAACAACCCCTTCGTCTGGCTTGGCCTGCAGGCGGGCGGTGCAGAAGCGCAAAGCAAGCAAAGGGTCAGAGTTAGAAAAGGTAGAGGCTGTACAAAAACAAAGGCAATTAACGTGTGCACTCAGAACTCCGTACAAGCATTCCGCCATGTGCCTGTTGTGAAAGAACGGTTCTACAGGGCTGCGAGCACTCACAGGTATACCCACCAGCACCGCTCAATTTAGAAAGCATTCCTTATATACAAGGGGGCTACTTAGATCTGAACATACTGGTGAACCAAGCGGGCAGGAGAACAGGAGAGGCGACCGGTTGAAATGAGCAGTATTTCAGGCCAATTTGATCTCCACAAAGGAAGACCTCTGCACTCTGCACGTCAGCACCTTGAGCTTTCCTTACAAGTTCTTCTATTGTCATTTCCAAGACACTAACAGCATTGATCACACATAGGGTTGGCCCAAACTGTACATTGGATTTCCATATACTGTATATACGCCGTATATGACCGTATATACGCTGTATTTCCATGTATACCGTATATGAGGGAAAATGGAATCACCCAGAAATAATTCATAGGGGGTTCATTTTACAGCTCTTTAAGAGCTGAGTACGCATGATCCAATCTATTATACTCAAAAAACAGGGATGGGTCATACGGCGTAGGCGTATTATACGTCGTATTGTATTTATCACGTATATATCCGTATTTTTCAAATTGCTCCGTATAATACGATTTTGGGCACTTAACGAATTTTGCAGTCACAAGCCCCCCAGAGCACCCCAGAAGCACTCCCAGGCCCTCAAGAGCCCCACAGAGGCACTTCCAAGCCCTCTAGAGCCCCCCAGAGGAACTCCCAGCCCCTCAGACCGTAGCATGATCACTTGCCTATTGCTACCACAACCCAGAAGGTGGTGCCTGTAGCATAGATGAATTGTACAACAGCTGCATCCACACAAGCCTTGGTCACTGCCCTCTTACTGCAGGTGTCCAACGACTGTGTAGATGCTGCTGCTGATGTGCTTGCTGTAGTCCTGTGCAGGTGCCTCTCGTTACCTGCATGCTCCTCCCTCTGAGCGCTAGCGTCGGCCATTTCTCCCATGCGAGCGCTGCGACTACGCCCTGAGGATTCCGGCCGGGTCAGCTTTGCATGCTGCTACACCTACGCTGGGATTCTGCCTCATGAAGTGCTCGCGGATGCGGGGGGAATCCTGGCATCTGGCATCTGGCATCTAGTAAATCTGCCCCTTCGGTCCCATAACAACTACACGATGCCACTCAGGGCCTTTACCAGGAGGCATTATAATGTTCTGGAGGCTGGGGGGACAATTCGTGGTGGTTGGAGGGTGGTTGGTGCAAGCCCAGGGTACCCCCCAAAATAGCAAAAATACGTTTGCGTATTATACGCGTATGTCGTATTAATAGCGTATTAATCCGTATGGGACGTCTCAAAAGTCCGTATGACCCATCCCTGCCAAAAAATGAATGGTTAGGGAGCTAGGCCTGCTTCAAGCCCCAAAGACCAAAAATACGCCTTTTTCAGTGCAAGAGGGAGTTCAACTGCCATAACCACCAATAAAACTAATTAATAATGCAAAACACATGCATCAATAGAAAAGGAAAGCAAAGGAAGAGCTCAGTAGAAGAGGCGCGAGAAAAGAAATTTGACCAAAAAGAGCAAAAAAGACTGATGTTGCTGGGAATTGAACCCACCTGCAAATACGGTACGGCGTAGTTGCGGTTTAGACCGTACATACGGGGTATATTACGGTCGACCAAAACCCATGTACGGTCTTACGGATAGGAATACGGTCGGAAATTTCCATCACGGATACGGTTATACGGCGTATCCAGATACGCCATATTTTTGTATGTACGGTTCTGGCCAACCCTAATCACACACAATGATCATCTGAGCATGCCAGCCTTACCCAGTTAGGGACATCCAGCGTCAGGTCGGACGTCGGTGGTCGTGGATCTGCAACTACGAAGGAGGACTGCTCAACGCTGACTTTGCCACTCCTATGTGTATGCGCACAGGCAAGGACGATTGACCGTGAGCGGAAGGAAGACTTGTTTGTTGGTGAGGAGATATTAAATTTATGTGGGACATATTGTGTACGTCGTAACGCTGATGGGGGAACACCGGCTTAAAAAAAGAGCATAACCCATTTTCATTGTACTCTGACTGAAGCAAGGGTGAGCAAAACAACGTCGTGAATGTGAGCGGTGGTGGTGTTGAAGGCGAGTGATGAGTGATGTTGGCACCAGAGAACCAACCACAAGGATCCTCTTACCTTGGATTCTTGTTGCGTGGTGGCTGCAGAATGGTCATGCTATTGACACTTTTCAAAGCAGATCCACCTCTGTTCCCACTGATGCTACTCTTTGGCACCATCTCCACAACCCCTTCCCTTTTGCTGCTGCTGGCACTCTCGACCATCTCAATTGTCCTGCCAGGCTCAGGGACATTGCCATCATCACCATCTCTGCCATTGGATCCCTGATCTTCCGGGTCTTGCATGAGGAGCTCAATGCTGTACGACCCGGGATTTGCGCTTTTTGGGACGGGTACCTCCGTGTGGAGGGAACCATGCTCTGTAGAAAGCTGTGCCTGGATGCTGCGCAGACGAGATGAAGCAATCAAAGCGAAATAGGGAAAAGCAAGCTGGCAGAGGAGTTTTGAGTGAGCATGGCTTGCAAGGAGCATAGCTGGCTACCCAGCAGTTTGAGTAGAAATAAAGAAGCAGAAGAAAACCAGGCAAAATAGTTAGCAGGATAAGCAACAAAAGCAGATGGGTCACCCACCTGATAGGCAAGTCTGTGTTGGACCCATCCCACGCAGGGCTAACAAGCAGGGTTGCGGCTTGAATGCTGGGAATGCTCAGCTTCCCTGTAAGCGGAAATTTTCAACATTCGAGTGGTTCCTTGCAAGTTTGTACATGTTCTAGCCACAGGAAAAACGAGATGAGCAATTGAGAAGGATATTACCAAGGAAGGAAAGAAAGACCAAGAAAAAAATTGTTAATTAATTAGAATTAATAGGAATGACCCAAGCAAAGAGAATTTTAGCAGGAATAGTTCCTCACCTGCTTCCAATTGCTCTTGGACCACACCGTAGATGTGGATGGTATCACCTGCAGAGGGAGCGGTGACACATCCACTCTAGTCAGCTGATTGCTGTTGATATTTTTGGGCTATGCACTCTGTGTGCGGACATGTGTATGTGTAAATGCGTGTAATATGAGGGTACTCACGTGGCTTGCTGCAAAATGCACACACCATATCCGATGAAGGAACTTTACGGTACCTGGTACCCGATACTCGGTACCAGAGGGGACTACTTTTCCTCAATTCATGATGAAACTGGTTTCACTGCCTGCGCAGTTTTTCGTTTTTCCTAACCCTTGATCACGCACCAGGCACCACCATTGCTCGGTCGAGCACGACAGTACCGACATAAGGCCTCTTTGAAACCTGTAGCAGAAGGATCAAAGGGTAGGTTAAAAGGAGGCAGAACGCTTGGAAAGAGAACAGGATATGTTAGCAAACACCTTCTATCTTCACATACTACAACTGTCACCAACTAGCGTTGACAATTAAGCCCCAAGCCCCATTGCACCTTGTCCATCTGCCCAACATCAGGGATGTAAAGGACATCTCCATGCTGCCCCACCACCACCCCCACGAGCTGTGAATGCCTGGAGCGTTCATCTGAATCCTTGACCCGGATGGTGCACCATCCTTGTTCATTTGTACCGCAGCTTCCAATCATGGCAGGATCCGTCTGCAAGTTGGAAGAGCGTAAAGAAGCACAATACAGCTTGGTCGAGCTAACAAAGGGAGCTTATCTGACAACCATTACAGGCAAACACGTGTGGTGCACGCAAATGCACGTATATGCTGGCACCACTCAAAATTCATCCTCTGGCTCAGCACCCTTCACGTCTGTACTTTGTACTGGATGGAATAGACGTATGCAGTTGCTCCTTTTACGGGGCCTCCTTCTGTGTCAGTGCTCGTGGCCCATGCAATCAGCTCTTGGCTGCTAGGCGACAGCAAAAAGGAGGCCGCAAGGTTGGTCTGCAGAGCAGCAAGGCACACAGGAAGTGCTTCAGGCCATAATATTACAGCAGTTGGCAACATAGTTTGATGGATCTCTACAGTTTATTTCAGTAACAGTTAAGTGCAGCGTAGGAATGCAAATTTTGCATGTATTTCTAGATTGTCCATCAGTGCAAACACGACTTAAAACTTTGCCTACCCCGCTTCAATCGAAATACCATAGCCCACAAATAAATGGCAGCATCAGTTACTTATTTATACTTTTTTCTTTGCATCAGGGCTTGCTCATTCAGACGTGTTTATAACTGTGCGATCTTGCTCTAAAACACAGGATTGCATCAGGCACGGGGGAACATTAACATGGGCATAATTTCACAAACCACACCAAGCACTAAGGTTCACACCAGTGTCCTCCGGACCCACCTTGAGTATGAGCTGGAGTTTAGATAATTGCCTGTAGTGTCGGCCATCTTTTGTGTTGTGTGAGCACCCATGACTGATGACGTGAGCCTACACACGTGTTTTGAAGTGTGTCAGAGTCTGAAAGCCAGACGTGGCAGGAGAGATCACTGAATGAGCCACCAAGCTGAGTGTTGTAGCACTTTGAACATTTTATTACATCTGCACACAAAGGCATACCTTGCTGGCGTCACTGAAAGCCAGGGCGAGCTTTTTGGCTTCCTTCTCATCTCTGACAGGGCACACACGGTCATCTATGTAGTACGTGCATCCGCAAAAAAAAGTGTGGACACGATCAAAGCACTGTGTGAAGGTAAAGCAAGCGAGTGTTGTGGGGTGAGCAGCAAATGTGGCAGCAAGAGTCACAGAATGAACAAAGGTGGGTAATCCTGGCAAGAGCTAAGATTCCAGCAAGCAAAAGAAACAGAACACTTTCAATTACAATCCATTAAGCGAGATCAACAGGCCAGAGCGTGGTTGCGGCACACACTAAAGGCTAAAGAGCACTCACATGGTGATCCCAGCTTCTTCACGACATCGTCTGCAGACAGCTGACTTGTTGTGGTCATGAGCTCCACCAGCTTGGTCACCTCTTCCCGGCTGGTCATGCCTTTTAAGGGCCACACAGAAGCGCTGCACGAAGGTATTTACCCCACATCCTGGTCACACAAAGGCTTTGCCTCTGATCCATGCTCATTTTTACTCTCTTCCCCTTGCCACGCAATGACAATTCTATAGAAAAATACTGTAATCAGAGCAAACAGTGGCATTGGGGGGGCAAGCATGTAACGCACTTCACCATGTTTGTTTTAAAAATGAGTGACTGTTTTGCTTGACTCAGACTTGCTTGTGCGTCCCCACCAACCCGCACCTGCACGTGTGGTCTGTTGGACTAGCCCCCCTGGAGATGTACGGCCATGCATTGCTGGCTGATGCTGATGGTGCAAGGATGGCAACTGAAGACTCAATCTCCGGACCTTGGAAGCCATGGCTTAACGACTGAGACCAAAACGATCCTTTGCTCTCCTAGGTAGGGTGGTGTTTGCCACAAACATGTTGGTGTACGGTCCTTAAGTGCTTATGTACAGTCCTGTAGTGCTTACATCTTTGCACAGATGTAGCCACGGCAAAGAGAGACCAGATACTGACCCTGACTATGTCTCTCTCATTTTTGCGCATCTGGTGCACGTGTGACATTTGGAGACTTTCACAAAGAACCCCCCCTATTGAGCACACCATATAAAAAGTATGATGAGTGATCCGATTGATTTCCTATGCACCTAGGACCTGCTTCTTCAGAAACCAGGGAATAAATGTGAGGCCGATCTGATATTGCTGAAGAGCGACGCATTCGGTCAGCAAAGCGTTCTCGTGATGTTCAACCTATAATGCAGTATATTGCAACTGTTTCATCTCATTACCTGCAAGGGCAGATTGAAACCATCTCGCACGTCCACGGAAGGTAAGACTCGTAGGTGATACTTGCGTTCAGGCCTGAGGTCAGGAACGTACAATGTGACCTGGCCCTCTGACTCAGACGTCACGCCGGCAATCTTGAGCTGCATGTGACGGAATGCAAAGAGCACAAGTCGTTTGCACAAATGAGGCAACCCGAAACTGACACATACACTGGCAGCTTTTTGCAAAAGGCGCCTCCCAATAAGTAGTTACAAGGTTGAGCAACATACTGCTGGGTTAGTTCCAGCCAGTTTAAAGCTTCAGGCTGCCTCTGGATTCTAATCCGATCAAACCATCTAGAGCACGTACACTCACATTTTTACAAGCCCCTGGCGACTTTGCTGAACCCCTGCTGGCAACTTTCCAAGGGTCCAACAACTCACAGATACGCAGCTGCTCTGCAAAGCGGTCAATACTGGTAGCAGTACCAAGACCGTGGGGCAGCCAGCCTTGCAAAAGTGTGGAGCTGCAGACAGTAGGAAAAAATGATTTGAGATATACATGGACAGTTGTACGCTGGTATATACTGCTTTAAGGGTACAGCCTCCGCGGGTGCATCAAGGCCGACCAAAGTGCATCGAGGCAAGCCCAGGAGCGACATGGGTTATATATCAGTGGCTGGAGTGGTCTATTTTCGGCGTAGTCTGTAGTGATCAGGCACAATCAGTGACCTGCCCAAGGTAACGTACACGTGTGATGCATTTTGTACAAGCAAAGGGGAGCGCATTCCACACAGTTATACTGCGGCACAGAACAGGGGCTAAGATATCATACGCAGCCTTTGCATGTGTGCCTGTAGTGGAAGAAAGGTTTTACGTGGCTGACACTTTTGCTCCTTGAACTTCATAGCACTCTGCTAGCGTTTGTAGACCAGACTGAGGGTCAAGCAAGCCTAGTGTATGGACGTGCCATATTTGCTAGGTAGGGCACAGGGAGGCGGCTGGGAGCGGCATCGTGCCATAATATCTGCATTTTACACATGACAAAAAGCATGACAGACAGGTTTAGTATACCCACCTCACTGCATCCCTTACTCGGTCGCCTGGAGTTTCCGGCATTTGAAAATCGGCACGGATGGGGAGCCTGAAGGCTCGCAAGCCAGCAAGCTGAACCCCTGTGTCCTTGACCACGGGACCAGAGACATGGCTGTAGGAGCTATTGGCAGGGATCAGGAGCTGGTAGCTGCACGGGTACAGCACAAATCACATGCAGATCATATGCCTGAAATGAATAGGCCATACATTTGTAAAGCTTGAAATGGCTCTGCCTTTGCTACCTTTGCTATGTGTTACGTATAACCATTTGACTACAGCAACTTAACACCACTACCCTACCATCTGCTGTCATGTAAAAGCTGTAAGGAGCACAAAAAACAATGACCGGTGCAAGATACTCACAGCATGGCAGGCTCTAGGGGCTTGCTCAGGGTCACCTCCGCACATTTGCTGTCATCTTGGTGCTCAGGGTCTGACTTGCTGCCATTAATGGGCTCCTGTACGTGACCACGCAAATCATGTGTGAGTGTGTGCGTGCTTGAGTATGGTTATGGGCATGCGTGTATGTGCATGCGTGTGTTGTGTGTTGTGTGTGTGTGCGTGTGTGTGTATGCGCATGCTACAATGTCATGGTGCTTATTTAGGCATCAGTACTAGGGTTAATCATGTATGTGCAAGTGCATGTGGTTACGACAGCTGTACACATAACATGGGTAAACACCTACTTGTGGCTTTAAAACCTACCTTGGTACTGCTACTACCAGTGGCAGACCAATTGGGCAGTGGCCTAGAAAAAGTTGAGGTAGCACACTTGGAAACATTTAGCTGCAAGCCGGGAACGGCAGGTTGAAGCACCAAAGCATCCTGGAGCTTGCGGTGGTTGACGGCGGAGTTGAAATTCAACACGATGCGTGCGTCTGTGTGCAATTTATATGGCAAAGTAGACACAAAGGGTGACCAAAATCTGTGCCAGTTCTGCATTCAAAAATCATACACTGGCACTTAAAAAGTATAGATTGAAGTCAAACTCCAAAGGGGTGTGTGGAATAATACTCCAAACGATGACAGAATGCCTTAATTGAGTTAATAAAAGCTCTGTATCACGATCATTGTTGATTGTTCAAAGACGCACGTACGCACACACACACACACACACACACACACACACACCTGTTGGGATTTCTGGTAAGACATCATCAGGCATACCAACTGTGGCAGACCACAGCTTGCCTGTAGCGTTGAATGCTTCCACTGATAGCACTTCTGACACGCTCATGTGCAGTGGAGCTGTAGTCAACTGACGTACATTGGGTGTGCTGCGGAGTTGTAGGGGTGCACCTGTAAGTGTTACCCGATGTTGTATCTATTTAGTTTATACTACAGTTTGATAAACTTGACAGGAGGTTGCCCAGAAGCTGAGTCGCTTAATCCAAATGTTTGGTTCCCATTAAATTATTGACAAGTAACCAAGGATATTTGCCGTTTTTTGCTGCATTAAGAGGGTTGCCAAAGACAGTGTCGCTGAGCAGGAGTGCGCTTGTGTGTTTGTGTGTGTATGTATGTGTGTGTATGTGTTGTGTGTGTGTGTGTATGTGTGTGTGATGTCATCGTGGTAGTACGAGGACTTTGGGGCTGGACCTTTGGCTAAAAGGAGGTTCATGTAAGGGCAGGTTTTTCAAGTAGGTAGGTAGTGGAAGAGCCGAGCGTACCATCGTATGAAGTTAAGGTGGTGTTCAAAATGAACGAGCATTCCAGGTCGGCCGGCCATTCTATGTCTGGATCAAACCTGTGTTGGAGCAAAGAGGGCAGACTTAAAAGCTGAAACCTCTTTTCTAAGAACTGGGTAGTCACTTGCAAGGTCAACAGAGGACATTAGCAGAAATAGCAGTCATATGCTGGCAGTGCAAAGCGGAATCGAAGAAGAGTGAAAAGCGATGTGTATTAGATGTGCATAACATTTCTGGAATTATAGCTTGCTCTTGTGTTCATATGAACAGCCTTTCTTTCCTGGAGCACTTCGTGCATGGGATGGACACTGCTGACGCAAATAGATAGAGGAACCGACCTTGCTATGCTGGTGGTTACCCAGCGGAAGCGGCCGGGCAAGAAATGCACAGGGCAGCTCAAGGTGAAAGGCACCTGCCAAGAGCGCACACACATACACACACACGCAACAACAACAGTTGAAGCAGAGAAGAACCGTCGTCTTGTCAGAAAGTGCGATTGTCCTACTCAACGGTAACTAAAGAACAAATCACACCTTGCCTCCGTAGGTGTCCTCCCTTCCAAAATCAGCTCCCAGCTTAATCACAGGACGAGAAAACACCACCTGCGAAAGGAAGTGCCTGCTGCTCATGCTTGCACCAGGACATGCTTGCACACGTAACAGGCACACGTTGTAACTATTAGCAGTAGTGCAAGAGCATCACCGTGAGGGCTTGCCTCCCTTGTACTGATACGCTTCCTTTCTTTCCAGCTTCCGCAGCGAGCAACTCAAATGGGGTTGCCAACAGAGGTGTCAGTCGAAGTGCTGGGAGGACAAGATTTGTCTCAACTGCGCTTTCTATGGCAGCAGCGGTGGTGGCAGCCAACAGCAAATTCAGTAACCATGTGAGGTGCCTCATGAGGCAGAGGGACGCAAAGGTGGAGAGAGAGAGAGAGAGAGAGAGAGAGAGAGAGAGAGAGAGAGAGAGAGAGAGAGAGAGAGCCGAATTCTTGGTCCGATCCTCAAACCCCCTGCAATGCGAATGCTGTTGTTCAGAACATTATTAATATATTATTACAGCGTGTACGTATCAACAGTTGATTTCAGGTTAGTTGTGCGTATCAATCGCGTACAGTTATTCCGCTCTCGCTTCCCTGGTCGAGTCGAGGGTTTCCAGGAGGTCGAGAACAGTAAGTACGACGTGAAAAATCTCCGCCCCAAAAAAAGCAAGAGATTGGGTGTATTGGTCTGATGGCACTTTGTTGTCTAATCTGGTATTACATGCGTGACTGAACTGCAGGAACGATACCTTTATATACGTTAAGAAAACCTTGGAGACACTGACGGAAACAGCCAAGCGCGGAGGCTGCTAGACTTTACATACACCCAACAAGCTCAAGGGAAAGCACCACCCGACGCCTGAGACCTTCACTTGTCCGATTGCAGAACTGAAGAAGAATATTTAGGTTGCACAATGCAGACAAAAATGGATGGAAAATCTTTGCCAGGCGGCTGGTTCAATCCTGTGCGATCCAAACTAAACTAGCAGTCGCACGTTTTGCCAGATGGCTTTATCTGTAAACTCTGTAAGCTCTGCAAACTAAAATCAACTACAACCCTAACAGTATTAAGGAAGAAATTGTGCACTAATCCCAGAATTTTGAGAAAGCAAAATGTTTTGGCATGATTCTGCACATTTAATGGTTTAATTTTTAATTCTGTTAAACTCTAGACAACCGTCTGGCTTGCATACACTTGCTGTTTGCAGTGCTTAGATTGCAAGATTATAAGAAAATACAACTGACTACCGAAGTGAGTGGTGCAAAACCACCCCATCTGCACCAGCAGTTAGAAGCCCCCCCTCACAGCACACCACGCCCGTGATTGGGCAGCCCACGGCGTTGTGTGGAGGGGATGTGGGTGTTTGCCCTGCTTGTCCCTGGGAGCAGCCAGGACCTGCACACAAAAGTTCACAACGACAATTGCAACATTCGTCTGCATCCAAGAAATGGTCCGTCATTGACCAGATGCAGAACGAGTGCATTGCATGTCCGTGAAAAAGATAGCGCACACCTGTTCCGCTGCTGCTGAACATTGAGGACAGCAAAAAATTGCTGCGTTTGGTCCAGTGCACCATCTGTATTGTACATTTGTTCGTATACACAAGTATATGTGTGTGTGTTTGTGTGTGTGTGTGTGTGTGTGTGTGTGTGTCATACATAATATGTTTGCAAAAAGGGGCAAGTCGCTGCATTGCAATTGCAGTTGTACACATATGGAAATGCAGATGTTGGCATGAAAAACTGGAAATGACAACGCCCCTCTGCTTCTTGTCCACCAACCTGCTGTGCCTGGACAAGAGTGCCTGTTGAAGCATCCACAATCACCACACTGCCATCTGCACCACCCGATGCCACACAATCACACAGCTTTACATCTCCATAGCTGCTGCTGGTACCTAACGCCTGCAGGCAGCACAGGTGAAAAAGGATCATAATGTTTTAAATGAGGCATTTTAAGTGAGGCATTAAATTGAGATCATCGGGCAGTCAAGTGAACAAAAACTACGACAGGCGCGATTGGCTGCAAGGGGCGCACACATCTGCTTATGCTTTCCAGGGGGGAGAGCACTGAAGGCCGTGAGGAGCTATTTGAACCGTTTACCAAGAAAAACACTTGAGAATATCTTATCACTAAACTTAGCATGAAAGGTATGGATATGCTTGTCAGTTTATATCTTTAAACGATGCATGAAGTATTGTGTACTATGATACTATGATGCATCCCTTCACATTTGCTGCATGAGTGTGCGTATACACAAGTTAATTGTAACACCATAAAAGTAAGTGGTGTAGGATACCTGCTGCGTGGTTGGGCGAGGCAGCAGCACTCGTGGCGGGCTGCCAGCAGCATCAACAGACAGCGCCCATGAGTCGCAGCACAAACTGGCATGGCCTGGCGCGTGTGCGTGGATAGACCAGACAGGAGCTTTCCCGAGCATGCGGAGGTCGAGCGCGGTGAGACAACCTGGCATTGTCCATTTGATACACTGAAATCTCGTTAATAGAACATTGGCAATTCGCTTTGCCCCCAGGTTTTGGTGTGTCTGGCATATAAATGCCCTATGACAGCCCCTGGTGTGTGGAGCCCAAGTACTTCACATGCTTCAGCTTTCTTGGCCAAACCTTTCTGTAGATCCTTCCAATTCCTTGTACAGTCCATTATTCTATCAAATTAAACTGCACAACTCCTGTTGCCGCACATCAACAGCACCTCCTCGTCTGGAGCAGGAAATCTTTTGCAGACTCGGCACGGATGCCTCAGAGCTCAGAGCAAGCGTCTCTTCCTACTCTTCCTTTTGCTGGCCTTGGGCTTGAGACTCTTTTCTACTGCTTATGTTTAAGAAGCTCTGGCTGCAAAGGATGGAGCAGAAAGCGGGCACTTCCCACCTGAATCGTCACCATACACAAGCAGTGTCCCTGCCCCTGTGTTAGCGCACAGCTCCATTGAGGTGGGCAGGATGTGGCGGCTGTGTGTGCACACCTCGGCCACACGCATGCTACTGCCGTGAGACAGCGTGTCCCACCTGGGAGTGTGAAGAAAGGAACAGAAGCATATAATGTGCCTCTACTGTCCCGGCACAGATATTCAAGCACAGTAATTCATCTTCAGTGCAACAGACATTTTGAAACAGACGGAACCAAGCCTAAACTCAACCAGGATGGATTGCACGCACCAGGAGATCACCCCGCTTCTCTCCCCTTTACCGCACACCTGTGTACAGCAGCAGTCATTACACCTGTAGTCAATACACCTGTAGTCAATACACCTGTAGTCGATACACCAGTGTGGCACAGCTCAAGCAGGATTTCTGGAGAACAAAGAAATAATTGAAGCATGCGCAGATCTGCAGGAAACAAGGGGCACGCATGGACGATTGAAACAGACGCCTGCACTCACAATGAACTGTGACCCTCGGTCGTTCAAGGCCACTAGATCATGCCCACGCTTGGGCACAGCATGGTGTACCCAGTCAGCGTACCCTGTATGCGAGGGTGTAGCCATGGGTGTGCGCCATGGCATACGCATGTTAGAATGTGTGCATGTGCAGTGTGAAATGGACGCTAAGTCTGTGTTAGTGAGCATGCAAGAGTGCCAGCAACCACGGGGATATATACGCCATGCAAAGCACAATGACACACACACGCATGACACACGCACACACACATAAACACGGACATACGTACACAAAAGCACAGAAAACAAGGGAGGAATGGACCCACACCTAGTCCGTGCGCATCGGGAGGAATGTCCTGCCTCCATGTTGCCACAAGTCCCCCATCACCCAAGCCCAAGAACCTGCTCCCTTGCCTGGTGTATAGTAGCTTAGCCTGCAGCAGGGACATCCAGATAGGAGCTTTATAGGGCAGGTAAGTTTTGATCCTAGCGTCAGCCTGGACAAGGAATGGAGCTTTCTATGGTGATGCTTTTGTGTTGCAACATGCTTTGCTTTACAGGGGCACGTGCAAAGTTTACATGTAGGGGCAGTGGAAATTGTTTTATAGGTCTGGTATTAGATAACTAGAACGTTTACCTTAAATGAATCAAGGAAATACTGAATTGATGAGCCAACAAGGAGAGCAGCGAGCAAGGACCCTTGCCTATATTTTTGACTGCACAAACACACACAACACAAGCTGACGCGTCTGCGCATGAATTTATCGTACACAATGTCAGTAGACACCAAACAAGATCTGAATAAATGTTTCAGCAGCTCAGACACCCACCACGCCGCCCCAGGACGGACACTGCAATATCTCCAGCAGCAGCTGCTTTCTGCTTGGCGTGGCATGAGCTACTGCCATAGCTGCTGAATGGCCGACATCCTCCTCCTGAAGCACATAAACACAAACAACACATTGCTGGTGATGACATGAGGCTTCTGCACATTCCTGGTTGTCAGCGCCACGATGTAGTCACTTTCTGTGCAGAAGCAACAAAACTGAAGAAGCCTGACAAACATTTGCACAAACAAAAGGGAGTAACAAGTTTCTGCTCTGTCTCGTCAAATAAGCATGCATAGCTACACACACATGTTTATATACATGTATTATTACAGTTTTACACAAACACACATATACAAGACCGCCTCACCTCCTCATCCACCACCTGCATGTCCATGCTAGAGCACGCACTGGAACGAGCTGCGACCGCTGCAGGGCTTGTGGCCATGAGGGGCAGGTAAGCAGCAGAGGAACGCGAGGCTCCAAAGTGCCACAGAAAGATGTGATCGCTGCTGGAGCCTGAGCAGGGCCAAATGGAGAGTGCACAAGTAGAGAGCTTGTTGCAGCAGCAATCAGAGACTGGCGAGCAGCGTATGTGCAAGCGTGAATTGCTTAAGGTAATACGGGATGGCGTAACCACAGCAAAGGAGCCTAGAGCGTAAGAGGAGCAAGCATATCGATTTGCCTTTGATTTGTTTCCAAAGATTTGAAGCGTAGGAGATGTCTAGAGAGACGCTGTCTTTGCTCCAGGGTTGAATACTTCTCCCAAAGGAGCTGACGGCTGTCGTGCTGAAGCTGGGACAAGAGGAACTCTACCCAGAATTTATACCTGAGAGAAATAAGTCTTGACTTGGATGAGCAGCCAGTGCACGTGTATGAGTGGCAGCAGCACCCACACACAACAAGCCTCCTTGCCTGCAGATATGTGACCGTGCAGCAGTATGTTATGCCTTCCCCGTGTCCAACTGAGTTGTTGCTCTTAAACAACTATAAGTTGTGACTTCCGACACAATCCAGCCTGACGGACGGCGCAACAAGACATTCATTCTGCGCACCTAGCAGCACTTGGTGAGGAAGAAGAAGGGCTCCTGTGGTTCTGTGCAGGCTCCTCGCTGCTACTGCTCAAGATAGCCCACGGGTCAGGGGACCACCTGGATCTCAAGAAAAGCAGTATCGCATGCCTGTGTGTAATTGCTTGAGTAGCATACAGCACAGCTTAATTTTGCGGCAAAGCTTGCACACAACACAGCATACTTCAATGAGCATGCACACACGCACCCGTTGCAGACTCCCTCACACACAACTGCAGCCTGCTGAAGACCAACACCATCTACCTTTACATGTCCAGCCTTTTCTTTACACACCTCACGTTTTCCAGAACCTGGCCGATCAAGCCAATGAGAGAGGAGCCCTGCCGTCCAAGCATGGACATTGCATTGCCGCCAGTGGAGCTACCTCCTGTGGTGCTCCCCCCTCCTTCACTTCCACCTAGATGCGGTGCAGTGCTGCTGCTGCTGCTGCTACTGTAGTCTTGGTGCCAGAAAAAGTCCTCTCCAGCCTCGCTGCTGACAGAAATGTCTGCTTGGTGCAGACCCCCTTTGCCTGAAAAGTTGCAATGGATAAGCACATAATCATGCACAGGCATCAAGGCCAACATGTTTGGCTGTTGCAGCAAATGTGCCTGTTAAAAAAGTGCTGTTCTACGTCAGCACGAGCCTCTATCTCTGACCAATAACGATCAAACATGGAATTTGCTGAGAGAAGCAAGCAGCGGACTAAATAGAGGTTGCATTGGGTCCACTCACCCATTGCTGCCACAATGGGGCACTTTCCTCTGCCGCCCCGACTTGCAGCGACCGTAGCACTGCAGCAAGCTAGGGATGTGCACCTGAGCATGTGTGATATGTTTGTATGTACGTGTACACACAAGTGAGATTGTGTTTCTGTGTAGAACACATGCAATTTTAACGAAAGATACCAATCAACCTTTCCTCCAATCTTGCTCAGCTGCATATATTCACGCAGCAGACACCCAAACTCACACAAGCCTGTGACACAACAAGTTACCCACTTGTCTCCCTCCGCGCCCATTACAATCACAGGGGTCTTGAACCAGCCCTCTCTGTCATCCACGAGTCCAGGTGGGGGGGATGTTGCAGCAGCAGCTGTGTAGGCAGCACGAGACCCACTGAGGGACCTATGTATGTAAGCATGTGCAGGCATACATATGCTGTGCACGTACACGTACAAGTGTGTGTCTGTGTGTCTGTGTGTCTGCGTGCGTTGCATGTAGATGCAAGCGTTGTCTAGGCGCATGTTTCTTTGCTCTCCCCTTTTGTATTACCCACCTGCGACCAACGGCCCTAGAACTGCTCTCATGTGAGGAATGAGGGCTGACACTTTGAGGAGTTGATTGTGTGTAGCGAGAAGGAGAGAGAGGCGCTGCTGGGTGCTGGGAGGGGTGTTGGAGAAAAGGGTGCTGATGAGAGAGGTGGGAATGAATGAGAGGGGACAAGGGGGAGCCTTGAATGCTGATTCCGGAGGTACTGCTGCAGTCCATGCTTCCAACTTCACTTGTGCAAATGGAAATGCCATCCATGTTGCGCCGCCGCCCCAGAGCTATGCATGCGTAAAGATGTAGACGGATGTGACCTTGAGTTTGGGTAATAATGAATCTACCTCACCTGTTTATGACTGACACGTTTAATGTATTGAGACCTGCCCAACCGCACAACAAATGTTTACGCTGCTGCTACTCGTCATACGGTCATACAATCATACGGTCACACGGTCACAGCATACATATTCCTTAACTGCTAATTTCCAGTTTCAGCAGCACATCAGTCAATTTCTTCACTCATCATGTTGCAGGTTCACAAGGTGTGAGCAAGCCCCCCCTCACTCACGCATGCTGCCGCTGACGCTTGTGCCATCCGCACTGTTGTTTTTGCTCCTGGAGGGCGCAGGGGAGGGGGAAAGGGGAAGAGCAGGCAGCAGGGCCCTACTACCAGAGGGGATCATGCTTGCATGACAGCTCTCTAGAACATCCAATACAGCAGCGAGTTGGTCTGTGAGATCAGCTAAATGGGCTGTGCCTTGATGGTGTCCTAGCACGTGATGCTGTGTGTGCGAGACGTGCGAGATGAGGTCCTGAGCAACTGCGGCCATCTGACGCGTTTGGTGCTGTTGCTGTAGCTGCTGCTGACTTTGCTGCTGCTGACTTTGCTGCTGCTCCTGCAGGTTATGTGCATCGACACCATACACATCATTTGAGTGAGATGCTTTTAGGCCATGAGGGGGGAGAGCAACAGGCAGCGTGCATCCCCCCACAGATGCGCAGGAGGCAAGGAGACGAGTATACATGGGCTGCAGCTTGCAGGGGTTAAGGCTGTGGTCTCCCTCCTCTCCAACTGTGTCGTGGCCTGTGCTTTTGCTCCCGAGCAGGGACACAGCAACTTGGAGTGACTCGAGGGCGAGGTGGGGGTGGCCTTGTGCCTCCAGGGCATGTGCGCTCTGCAGGGCTAGCTGAGCATACCCGAGTGAAAGGCGTGCGGGCACCGTCCTGAGACAGGTAATGCAGGTTGTACGGAGTGAGGCACAAAAATGAGTGAGCAGATGCGGAAAGGTTAATGAGTTAAGAGACTAGGCCATGGAGTGAAGGTGATGGATGCCAGCGACGGGTGATTTTGCTGTGCTGTGCTGGCACCTGCATCCTACAAAACATTGTAAGAGTCACCCTCACTCTGAGAGGCTACAAATTGCACGGTGCTGTGTCATGGTACTGCAGGCATGTAGTTGCAATGCTTACAGCAAATGATTAATCAGAGGAACAAATATAAAACGCTCCAACTAATCCAAGGAACAAACACAAAACACCAGAGGGGGTGACTGAAATCCCAATTGGGCATGTCTTTTAATGTTCCCAGAGTATATGCACCCCAGCTGGAGACAATAAGACTTTAATGTCGAAGTGTCTTTCCATAGCAGTTAAATATAATAATTGCCAATTGGAGCGCCCATGTCTAATTTGCCGTGGCGTGAACCCTAATTGGTACCACATAATCTTCAAAGCAGGCCACCAACCTCACTGAGTCACACAACTTTTGATATGACGTCCTTGTAACAAACAAACAGCATTGCAAAAGAAATGGAATTCAAGTTGTGCTGCTTTTTCCAGAGGGGGTCAACGGAGCAAATGTCCTGAAATGTGACTTTTTTGATGCAGACCATGTTTGATGAACATATCTAGATGGTCAACAAAGTTTGGGGTCAATCGAACCACCCCAGTGGTCTGGGTGGAATTCCCGTTCAAATTTTGGCACTGAGATTTCACAATTTAGGCCACCACTCCCCAACCAGAGCCTCCTTTCATCCCAAAACAAGATGGCAACACTTCCTTTATGATATTAAATCATCCTGGGTAATAAAGAGTAGATTTGGTGAAGCTTGGTTTTCCACCTTTTTGGCACCCCTTTTGTAGATTTTTTTCAAGGGAAATGGGCCAAAATGGAGTATCTGACCAACTACTGGGTCGTTTTGTCCCAATTTTGTTGCAATGATATTCCTTATTGAAATTTAGACGATTTATATGAAAATGACACAAATCAGGTCAGTGGAAAATAGGGTTCACGCCGCGCAAAATTAGACATTGGTCTCCTAGCTGGCAACATTCAAGCTCAAGTGGTATCAGCAGAGCAAGGGATACCTCTGGGTACTGAGCTTGATTGTTGCCAGCTGGGGCGCCCATACTCAATTCACATTTCAAAAGTACCCCTTTTAAAGGCCTTCATCGACCCCCTCTGCTGTTTTTCCGTGGAAAACCTCTGTTTTAGAGTTAAAATGGTCAGTGCGAGCTTCAAGCCCTGCCTGCTTGCACACAGAGCGACACACACATAGATCCAAGCACATCCTCGTGTAGATTATAATGCAGCTTAAATATAAGGCACATAACGTCTCAATCGAATAAAGGGTCGATGTAGGGCTGCCTACTGAGTGCAAAAAGGGAACATTTTTGGACAATTCCCCGGTCGCCCCTTTCAGACAAAACACTCAAATCAAAGGACCCACCTGCCAACCAGTTCCTTAGCTCCAGGTCCCAGCACAAAGTCAAGGGTAGCAGGATCGACGTGCGTATATCCACTGAGCATTGATTGACGCACGCCTGGGTTACTGGTAGCTGTGAGAAGGTGTTGTATGGATGAGACAATCTCCCCTTGGGCCCACAGCAGCAGGGGGATCAAGGCTGGATCCGAGCTGTGCTGTTGAGCTAGCGGCAGCAAATCCTGAGGTGAGAGAGGGAGACAGTGGCGTGCAGTGAGACAGTGGCGTGAATTTCTCCTGAACGTAAATTACTTGGGTGTGGAAGGGAGTTGGGAGAAAGGACATACCTTTGATCACAAGCAACACAACAGGCTGCTGACCCTCTTGTCTTTTCAACTCTACTCCACCCACGTACGTTTGAAGGCCGGCGTCTTAAATTTGTATATATTACCATTACAGACTATAGGTGAAAGTGGGGCCGTTTACTTTCCAGCCATCAAGGACAGCAACTGTACCCCCGAGCACAGAGGATGAAACCTTGCAACATGCAAACAGAGAACAAAAAGTTCTGATAAAATTGCCAAATACATCAAGGCATGTTTATTATCTGCAAGGGAACATAACACAGGGAACACGGTTGAAACCATTACCTTTTGTATTAATTTCCACGCTGCTCCCCCCTGCATGGGTGCTCCCTCCACCAAACGTGCAACCAAGAGGGCCAGCTGTGGGTCCCCGCACTCCTTGGCAATGACACCCACAGCATCATGGATGCTGCCAGACAGGAGGAAGAAGCCAGCAGCAGTTTCATACCTGTTGCATTGAGAGAGTTACACGGGGTACGGGACACAATTATGTTGTCAGGATGCTGCTCTGCCAGATTTCGGCGTGCATGCCCACTCGTGAGGGAGAGTCGTTGGCGAAATGTGCCCATTTCTGTCACAGGTGATTAGTGACGGAGAGAAAGAAAGAGCGAAGCTGCAGGCAGCAGCAAATCAAGCAGTTTTTAATGATCTCGGCGAGAATTGGAATCATGCATACTTCTGCTCAATCTGCTAGCAGCTCCCTTGTCCGTTTTCAAATCTGGTTCCTGGTGCTCGCACATATGTTCATGTATTTGTGTGCGTATGTATGTAGTCAAGTGAGTGCACGCATGTGTGCCTGATGGCGCGTGCGTACGTGACAAAGTGCTCAGAATTCCAAGCTATGGCAACCCTTACTTGTGCTGGCCCAGCAGCGTGAAGGCGTTCTTGGCAGCAGCACAACGTGGCCCCTGTTGCCCAAAGTCACGCGTTAGGAACTCCACCACCCTCGTATTGTTTGCCTGCGCAAGGTGTGCAATAAAAAATAGAATGAGATTTATCTGGTCAGCTTTGTACTGCATTTAAAAGAAACTGGCAAGAGTTGGTGCATCTTTCTAGATTGCTCTTTTGACGGCTAATGTTATCATTGATTTGGAAGCTCCCTTATTTCCTGTGTCGTGTCTCTTTTGCAACAGGCTTTTAAGCCAGTTTGGGACGCCATTGTTTTCTGCTCAAGACCTGAATCACACGTTTGCATTCAGAACATTAGGTGCAGCTGTAGGCCAACTAAATGTTTGCCTGCTGTATCCCACGGGACTTGTACTACATACCTGTCGGAAAAGACCAGCCAGTAGCGACTTTTTGCCAAGTGCCAAATACAGCAGGGTGCAATCGTACGGGTCTCTGCGTCGGGCATACTGAGAGCGTGCAAGGGCCTCTGCCTGTGCAATTGTGTTAAAATGCGTGCATGCGAGCGTTGGTGCTCATAGAAACTTTTATTGAAACTGCATGAGCAGTTATACATCGAATAACCAACACGCCGAATGAGGCTGTTACAGCAACGATAGCATTATTAGATCTCAGTAGGAAGCGTGCAAGCCACCATAGAGGGAATAATAGGTTGGGGATGCTTGGAGTTCCTTACCTTTTCTCGTACAAGCTTCAGGTCGGAGAGCCAAAGCCCTACACCTAGCTGTTTCAACGCTGACCAGGAGGGCACAGGCCCTGCGCAAGCCAAGAGACAGCAAGCAATTGACTGCAATGGTCTGGGCCATGAAGCAATGTCTCTTGCAATGTGCCCACGAACTAGCCATGCGCAGCCATGAGACAGTGTCTTGCAAAATACCAGAAACACTGTGCGTCGTGTCAAGGTACTATGACTGTGAATTTGTTAGAATTTCACGCAAACGTTTTGCATGCAATTTGAACAGCAGCTCAAACAATGCGTTACAGGCATGGGAAAAGTGCTAACAACAAACGTTCCAGAGGTACGCAAGGGTGTTGCCGTAACAAGGCTTCCTTTGAATATAAGTCAGAAATCCGCGTTTCTCCCTCTAATAACGCACGCACCTGCAGCTTGACCCGTGCCACAAAAAGTTGCCTTCATATCTTTGCCAGAGGACTGCAAAGCATGAAAAGCAGGCAGTGCTTTGCGATCCTTGCTTTTACTACGCCTGTCCTACACTAGCAACACACAGCGAGCTTCATTGCCCGGATTAATAAAGCAGTGCATTCCAAACGAGCAATCAACCTTGAAAGCTCAGCAAAAGCAGTCAGATTGTTTCACGTGTAGCTAGGCAAATAGAGACATGAGACTGAGCAGCACAAGCAGGATGATATGGGCAGACTAAGCTTTCCATAGCTAAAGTGGCTTTGTTGCTCCTCCTTACCTGTAGTAAGCTTGCCAGGCCTGCCAGAGGCTAATTGGAGCAGAGCAGCCTCAGTATCCCTCTCACCTAAATAGCAGTTCTGCTTACTCGAAAATTCATCCAAAACACACTCAAACAGCAGTGCCCCTCACTTGGTCTACGAGTGGCAGCACGTGGGGCAGAGCAGCCTCCAGCACACTCCCCTGGCAGCCGCAGGCAGCAGCATGCAACAGGGACACCATGGGCAAGCCAGGCAGCAGTCCCATGGCCGAATGCCAGGAGGAAGCGTTACACGTGGGAGATGCCGCTGCCGCTGCAGCTGTTGCCGAGTGGTGAGACGCAATCGAAGAGGTGCGGTTCAGTGTTTGTCGAGGGCTGCTGCAGGTAGAAGAAGAGGGCTGCTGTGTTGGTGAAGCTGGGGGTGCCAAGAAGCTGAGTGATGGCTGGAAGGAGTGCATTGAGCAGGGGGAGGCCTGTTGGCTGTTCCGCTGATGATGGTCCGCTAAGAGGGTGCCGTTGAGACGGCTGCTGAGCTCACCCCTTGCTGCCAGCCTGGACGCCACAAGAAAGGTCTGTGCTGGCCTGTCCAGGTTGTCCATGACATCACCTGCTGTTGCGATGAAGCAGAAGCCAGCCGTACACCATAACATTTAGACAGGCCTTCAGGCAATGAAGTCTGTACCTGCATACTACGTTTGCATGCACTGGTAGGCTCATCAGAGGAGCGAGTAGGATATTTGCAAGCAAAGATACGCACCACCCTGCAAAACAGCAAGGGACCCCAATAGTTGAGTTTTTCGTAAATGCCTCATTTTTCCCGCACGGTTGACAGACCCTCACCTGTGGAGGAGCTTGCGTCCATGTCACCCTGCTGAGGAGCGGGTTGCTGGGTCAACGCACCCGCCAGCTGGGCAAGCTGGTTAGCTTCATCAGATGACAGCTGCAGGATCCCGAGCAGGTACTGAGTGAGCTCGTCTTGTGCAGCCGAGGCAGCAGCTATTTCATTGTCGTCCTGGGAATGATGACAAGGCAGATCAGCGATGTCAAGTGGATAGGTTGGGTGGTGAGCTGCCTGTCGGTGGTGATTTGCAGGCACGTGACATGCCAAATGAATCAGAAGAACACGTTGCTTGAGGGTGCACACACAAAGGGATGGTTGTGATCAAGTAAAAAGAAGCAAAGCTGTGTCTCGGGCCTACACTCCTGCTTACGCCTTTATAACAGAAGACGCCTAGCAAGCAAATTGAGTCCACCACCAGGGTTGTACATCCCGTTCGGGAACCGGAATAAATAAACAAAATTTTAGGCTGTCCCAGAGGGGCCCGGTAACAATTTAAATGCAGTTCCGGGTAGTTTGCAGTGAATTTTGGGAATGACACTGTGAGAATGACACTGCGAGAATGGGAAGAAGAAGGAAAGGTCAGCCAGCAGGAAGGGGGAGGGGTCAGCCACCCCAGCAGGGCTCTTCCTCCTGACCAGGCCTCCCTACGAAGCATGTGAGTGCTGGGCTTGAGTGCTTGCATCTTGCATGGCAGGCAATGCACCTTGGCAGCTTGCACTAAACTCCAGATGGAAGCGCCCTGCTCCTTCTCCCTCTGCTCCCCCCCCTCCCCCTGCCCCTGGCCCTGATGAGGCCTCAACCAGCAGCCATGCGCGAACCTCGAGCAATGTCTAGCGCACGCGAGCACAAACACATACGCACACACATACACACATACACGCACACGCACACACACAAACACACACGAGCACGTACACAGCACACACACGCACATACACACATACGTACGTGCACATACGTACGTGCACATACGTACGTGCACATACACACACGCTTACACACATACATACGCACATACACACACGCACATACGCATACAGGCACACACATGCACATATACATACACGCATTTACACACATACAATATGCGCACACATACGCGCACACACACTAACACAACACACACATGCACACACACACACGCACACACACCCACACACACACACGCACACACACACACACACACCACACGCACACACGCACACACACATGCGCACACACACACGTACGCACAAACACGCATACACACATGCATATACGAGCATTTAACCTCGAGCGATGGCTGTGAGTGCTTTTGAAGACGTGTAACAATTTAGCAAATATTCCAATCTGTAAACCGAAACCCTCGACTCCTGCTTGACTCCTTCAGTGCCTGAAAAGAAGTAACACCACGCTTGGGGCTGTCGCCTACGGCCCGGTAAATTTATAACACCCTGAATAATGTTAGAAGCAGCTTCGGGAGACCCTGAATGTTTTTACAGGCTGTTCCGGGTCTACCCGAATATTATGGGTACCCTGTGTACTACCCTGTCCACCACAACTCACGCCCTTCTGCAGCGCTTAGCCATTATCCATAATTCATTACTCAAATGTTATGTGAGGCACCACCTCAGCCTGTAATTGTGCACTTGGGCACTTGGGAATGAAGGCATACCTGAAGGTAGGAGGGAAGCTGCGAGGAGGGCTTGCTGTGCTGCGGCGCACCTGAAGTTATAACACACATAGTTAAGGTCATTCGAATCTGTTAATGAGTATCTTGGTTAGTGCTGCAGTAGAGCAGCTTATCAGAAGTCAAAAGGCACAGCAGATTAATGTCGCAACGCGTGACCAGGAACATCCTTAACATTTCCAACTGTTCGGATGTACTAACAAGTGCATCGGCACAGGCATGCATACTTGCATGTGTGTATGTGTGTTTGCTGTAAATGCACACATGTGCATGGACTTGTGTGCGTGCGTGTATGTGTGTGCGTGTGTGCGCTTGTGCGTATGTGTGTGTTGTGCGTGTGCATGTGCGTGTGCATGTGTGTGTTGTGCGTGTGCGTGTGCATGTGCGTGTGCATGTGTGGCTGCACGCAAATGACCTCATCTGCTATATTAACCAGGGTTGTTTAGTTCGAGGTTCGGCCAAAAGTTTAATTTTGCAAACTTCTGCGTATTCCAACAAATTTACAAATTTCTGTTCAGAGTTCAGTCAAAGTTCAACAAACTTTTAAGGGTTCGTTAAACCTCACAGCATGCGTCTGTCAAAATTCAAAGGGATAGCAGCTTGCTCCTTAAAGGTCCTCTTTCCTTACAGTAAAAGTAACATTTATATGTGAAATATGATATGTAATCTGTACCAGGCCAGGGGGTTTCCTTGGTCTTTCAGTCCAAACTTGTCACACATTTTGAACTGCTAAGGATTTGTACAACTTGGCACGTGCTGCACCTTGAGGTTCTCCTGTTTCTGCTCTACTGCTCTACAATGATGACATGGTCCCATTCCGGCCCATTATTCCATGCCATTTTTCCATGCCATTTTCCCCCATATAATTATTTATAAACATACATAATTAATCGGGAAGATTTTTGAAGGCAAAGGGAGGAGTTCAAGGGCCCATAACCCGAAATTGCACATCGAACCCTTTAAACAGTTTGAGGGTTCTTGAACTTTCACGAACTTTATCAAACCCTTGCTCATAAAAAACAAACTGAACAACCCTGATATTACCTGTGCACTGTGCACTCCCTGTTGCAGCACTCCCCAGTGCAAACAGACCCTTACCTTTGCCATGCACTCCAAGGAGTTGTTCCAAAGCTGCCAGCTCGTCTTTGCTGAGCAGCTGCACACCACTCACGCCTTGGCCAAGTACTTGCAGGCTTGGGCACATGGGGAAAACAAGTGTGTTTGGGTGCCTTTCCTCCACTGATGGATGCACACTGCTGCTGCATTCTTGAACAGGAGGATCAGCTGCTGCTGACGCAGCTTCTGCCTGCTTTTGCAGTTTGCGCAGCCCAAGTGGCATGCAATCCTCATCCTCTGCAACAGGTGGTGGAGGAGGGACGGCAGCAACTTGAGAGGCGCTTGTGCTGCTACCAAAGCCAAAGGCATTCAGGTCCAGCATCCCAGATGCCAGAGAAGAGGACAATTGCGGTTGCTGTGGAGCTGGTGCACAAGGAGTTGCGCTGCTGCTGCTACTGCTCCCACCAAAGCCCGGAACTCCCCCAAATGCACTCATGTCTAACTGGCCAGTTTCAAAGGAGGAAGGTGGGGGTGGTAGCGGTGGGGCAGATGGAGGGGGAAAAGGAGGGTCAGGAACGGACATAGTGTTGCTGCTGCCAAAGCCCATGCCCCCAAACGCACTCATGTCAAGTTGGCCACTTGCAAGGGAGGAGGATGCTTGCGAGGTTTGTGGTGCGGATGCAGGTGCAAGGGCTATAGGAGGTGCACTGCCAAAGCCCATGCCCCCAAACGCACTCATGTCAAGTTGGCCGCTTGCAAGGGAGGAGGATGCTTGCGAGGTTTGCGGTGCTGATGCAGGTGCAAGGGCTATAGGAGATGCACTGCCAAAGCCCATGCCCCCAAATGCACTCATGTCAAGCTGGCCGCTTGCTAGCGAAGAGGATGCGTGCAATGTAGCAAGAGTAGGGGCAGGAGAGGAAGCAGTACTGCCAGGAAGCAAGCTGCCAAAGCCCTTGCCTCCTGCATCAGCACTCATGTCAAGCTGGCCGCTTGCTAGGGGAGTTGGTGGAGTGTCAGTTCCTTGTGGTGGGACCTGCCCTCGCTGCTGTACAGGCTTCCTGAAGTGCTCTCGAGCAAGCGCCTGTACTGCAGGCAAGCCTGGAAGTGCCTGTAAGAGGGGATGCTGATTGGCATTTACAGCGAGCTGAGGATCGCGACCATTATCCTGAAACACATGACACAGGGAGGCCTGCAAGCCTTGAAGGGACTGATCAGTGCTTTTCCTCTCATGGGAGAACAGTTGCAGCCAATGAAGAAGGGACCGAAGCATGCTGCACGCTTCTTTCAGCCTCCTTTTGGCAACTAGAGCACGAAGCAGCTGGGGGCTGTAGAGTGGGAGTGGGCCACTGCAGAATACGTGGGTGCGTGGGTTGGTTAGTCTTGTGTCTGTGTATTTATGTATCCAAGGAGTATGTGTGTTTGTGTACGTGAGCGTGGATGGTGTAAGCAGTAAGGTATATGAAAGGGGGGTAGGAAGAGGAACTCTGTTAGCATGTGTGTGTGTGTGCAATGTACAAGCGTTCCCTTTGTTTGTAATAATGTTGTTGCTGCTGTCATGCGTGTGCAGGTGTGTGCAGGTGTGTGCGTATGTTGTACACATGCGTTTGTGCTGGGGGCTAAAGAGGGTGCGTACCTGCACCTCCATGACAAGCTGCTTAAAGGCAAGCCAGCATGCCGACCGCTACGAGAGGTGAGCTTTGCAGGTATGTGTTCGCTTGGGTGTGGGAGGAAGGTGTTTGTGGATTGTGGCAGGGAGTGGCCAAAACTGGTGGAGGTGGTTGAGAGGGAGGGCTGAGAGGCAGCTCCTAGAGTGTTTGTAAGCACCACTATGTGGGGGCCTGTGGGGCACAACATTCAGATAGATACGTTTTGGCCTTGAAGTTGTGAGGAGTGACTGCAATGTTGCTTTTGATTTTGTAAACCTGTACAGTCTGAGAGGGATGAAATAGCTTGCCAGCCGAGACTGTGTCTAATAATATTCCAGCTTGAAAGCCCTTGCTGTTCATGACATCGGCATGGAACGTATCACCTTGCCTCTTCATGAAAAACTATGAGTAAGTACTCTGTTGGATTATCCACAGAGATCAAAGATTAAAGAGCAGCGTCACATATGATACCCTTGCCACACTACACATATATGTGCAAAGGCACACACACACACACATACACACACGCTCACACACGGACACACACACAAGCCTACTGAAGGTACTTAACTGTGCCTCCAACATGCAAATACCTGCAACAGCGGCCAGACCTCCATCAGGAAGGGCGGCCAAGCATGAGGAGGAGGCACCAGTAGACAGGCCTGCAGGCAGGTGGTGCTCTGCTGACAGCCTCCAGCCAGGCAAGCTACGCTCCCGTGTGAACAGTTGTACCAGACCTGGGTTCGTTGTTGTTTGAGTGCTTGCATGACATCAAGTATAAATTGCTGGCATCCAAGCAATGGAACTTAAATTTCAATCGACCTGTTTTGCGAGTGCGATAGGAATTATGATGATCTTAGCTATCAGGCGTGCAGAGAAAGCCAAGACAAGATCTGGGGAGGCTGGCAGCAAGACGTAGGAGGAGTGAGCAGAGTTTGCTGTTACCATCTGCTAGACCCGTTCCTCAATTTCCAGGTAATACTTTGGTTGAGGGCCGGCCAGAATCATATACATACACTGTAGACTAGAACTGAAAGCACAACCGCCAAAAGTACTGATTGTGCACCGAGTATGTGTATGGTGTCAGCCAATTCTACTTAGGTTCCTCGTTTTGCCCATGGAGCTGCTGCTATCTTAAAACATGTTGCTGCAGAACCTGTTGCTGCAGAATTGTAAGCTTCTTGCACGAATTATTTAACTTATTACAATTAAGAGCACACTCAGTTACAGACATTCCACCTTCACCACCAATCACAACATACACACGCTCGCACATACACACACACACATACACACCCCTACCGACCTGTAGTGTAGGCAAGCGCCAGGCATGGCACAGGCATGCACGAGGGGGGCAGCCACACTAGCGCGCAAGGGACACCCTTTTCGGGTAGCGGCAGCACCGCTTCGTGCACCCAGCTGCTGTTCAGCAGCACCCCGTGCTCTGCCACCTCCCCATCTGAGTCAGGCCTGCCGTGCTGGGCCTCTGCAGGGGATACACACCCATCAACACCATGCGACCCTTCTACCACCCGCTGTCTGCATCCCTCTGAGACACCTCTGTCTGTGATGGCTGCTTGTGCACAGCAGATGTGCAACGAGCCGTGCAAACTGCTGGAAGTGGGCGGCACGGCAACTGCGCACAGCCCCGCCAGTTTGTGCCATGCCACACAGGAGGGCGTGGCTGGAGTACAAGAAGTACTGCTTCTGCTGTTTGAGCCGCCCAACTGTGTGGTGGTGAGGATGGGCGCCAGATTCAGGCAAAGTTGAGGGGAGGGTGGGGCAAGGCCGTGAGGGTGTGGCTGCCACACCTCGACCTTCCCGCCTCCATGGCTACCTGTCAGCACAACTCCAGTACTGCCGCTGCTACAGCTGGGCTGGTGGCTGTAACTGATGGCCTCATCACAGCCTTCTCTTGCCTGCAGGATGCTTCGTGTGCTGTGAGCTACAAGCGTGAGCGCTGGGAGCGCTGCTGTTGGGGTGTGTGCGTCATCCGATCTAGCAGTTGAAGGGAAATTGAGGGAGGGGGCATTGCCTTGGATTTGATCAGGACAGGCAGGGAGGCTGGTGTAGGGGGGCAGAGGTGGCTGCTCCAGTAGCCAGCAAGCCCACGTGGTTGCCGCGACAGCTGTGTGGGGTATGCTCTGCTGAGACGATGGTGATGTTGGTGGTGGTGAAGCACTGCAGTCTGAAATGACGGCGGAAGAAGGAGCTAGCAGCGCTAGCAGCTGCACTCTGCTGCTGAAGGAGGCTTGAGGAGGGGAGGAGCACTCAAGAGGAGTCTGAGTGGAGGGTGGGGTGACGGGTTGTGGAGAAGAGGGGCAGACGTGGGCAGTGGGTTGGTCTTGTGCTGGAATGCTAGAGGGAGAAGGAGAGGGGTGTGGAGAAGTGACCGGGGCCTGGAACAGCTGGCAAGCTATGCTGGAACCGGAGGGGAGAGGGATTTTGAGCACAGTGCCTAGCACCTGGTGCGGGGGAACAAAGGTCGGTGGCTTGTGTGAGAGGCAGGGAAAACAACCACAGATGTAGGGTTGGCCAGAACCATATACACGGTGTATATGCGGTATTTTTGGCAGGGTAATCACCAAATGTTCGGCCATACACGGTGTATATATGTACGGTTTTGGCCAACCCTACACAGATGTGAAAGGGTATTCAGGTGAAAAGTCAGTCACATGACAGGGCCTCCGACGCTCTTGCGGGGACTCCCTCCCTGATTCATTTGCAGATTGCATTTACAGCAGGTGTTTGAGGGGTAAAGAAGGAGAAGGAGGTGGTACAGGCACAGGAGGATTGCACACAAACTTGCTTGACTACTGCAGCAGGAGTTGCCGAGAACGGTCATCAAGCATCTCAGAGCGCTCACACGTTTCCACACACCGCTTCTTAAGACGTTTTCGTGATACGCTGCATTCGACACCTCTTAAGACATTGCCCTCATAAGTCGCTCACTGTGACGTGACGAGGAGTAGGCCGCCAGTGGCCCACAGCCAGGCAAGGCAGCTGCAAGGCGCACAGCCACACCGCACCCCCCGCAGCGCATGCGAGATGAGAGGTCCACACTGCTCCCGAAGGCTGCTGCTGGTGGTGGTGGTGGTGGTTATGGTGGTGCTGATGGTGCTGATGGTGCTGCTGATGGTGCTGCTGCTGCTGCTGCTGCTGCTTGCCACATTGTTGGGACGACAGGGGGCTCCTAGACTGCTGCTCATTGCTTTGCAAGTGGGCGTAATGCTGCTGAGACTTGGTCACCGTGAGTAAAGACACCCATGTAGCAGCTGTGATAGGGCCCTCAACGCCAAAAAGCAACTGAGACGATGCAATGGAGATGAAGGACGAGGGGGCTCCATATTGTGCTACTGAGAGGGGCAGGCTTGTGACAGGGTCCAAGCACCAGAAGCCCAGGGACCCAGACTGCAAAGAATGATGAAAAGCTGGAGAATATGTGTGTGTGCGTGTGCGTGTGCCCAGTGTGTATGAGTGTGTGCAAGTGTGTCTGCATCTGTGCGTAGCACATGTAAGTGGCAAGGACGAGAGCAGAGCGTGCACAAAAATGGCAGTCACAGAGTAAAAGGGCAGGGGGTGTGGATATTACAGCGTTGCATGCTCACAAAGTCATTTACAACCAAAGCCTTAGTGTCTCTTTATTTCAAAAGACTTCAGATGCAATCAATACCTTTGTCAATGTGGCTGCCAGCTCAGGCATTTGGGGGTGAGGCATCAGAGCGTGCATGTCGTCTCGGCAGCTTGGCTGCAAATGCTGGAGATGCACACGGCTGTGCAGGACGATGCTGGTCACAGGGCAGGCCACACTCCCATCCTAAGTGTGTGTGCGTGTATGTGCGTGTGTATGTGTGTGTCATGGCAGCAATAACGACAAGGACAAAGAGGCGCATCCGGCCGTTCCTGCTCCTGCCCAAGCACACACCACCTAAAGTTGACAATGCCCTCCCAAACTCTCCCTTTCCTCTTTCCTCCGCTGCCCTCACCTTGTGCTATGTAACTATGCTGGAGTGTATAAGTATAGGGGGTCAGCCATCAGGAAGTCGTGATGGTCTAGGCCCTGGTGCTGATGCAGCGCCCTTTATTTTTTCAAGGAAACAAGCAGATGTTCGGTTTACTTTGTAGATTACTAGTTTCGACAAAGAGGTAAGTGGTTGGAGAGCCAGAAAGGGTTACGTGTGTGTTTGTGCATATGTGCATGCGTTTGTGCATGCGTTTGCATTGTGTGAGAGGAGAAAGAAATGATGTAGATTCACTGTCCTTGAGACTAGATGGTGGACGAGGCACCGCGTGTGGCTTAGATACCAATTCAATTGCTGAGGGTGTGCTTTATTTGAGCAAGATGGGTTCTGGTAAGATCAGGTAATTAAACTAGAGTAATGAGCAAAAAAATCGGATCAGATCGGGTAATTAACTACAGAGTGATTTGAGCAAGGATCTGATCAGATTGGGTGATTAAACTTCAAAGTGATTTGAGCAAGAAAAGATCTGATCAGATCGGATAATTAAACTACAGAAATTGATCTGTGATTAAAACTTGCAAGAGGGGTTTTGTCAGACATTCCACATCCGGGCATGTGTAGGTTTGGTAACAAGAATCACAGCACATGCGCATGCATGCACCAAAACATACCTGTGTCACAGTCTCTGCCTTGTAAGCACGAGCCTCTGCATAGCCACTTGCTACTGAAGTTAAAGTCTCTGCCACATGGATAACAGGCACGTACGATGGGTAGGTCACGCACGCACTGATGTCCAGCCTAAGAAAGCACAGGCAAAGCCAGAGCAGGAGGTTAAGACACTTAACTAGGGTGTGTGATTGATACAGGGTGTGTGATTGATGTAGCTTGTTACCTTACAATTTGTACACCAGGCAGATAAACACTCTCCTGGCTCCCTTGTTGTTCCCGTCAAAGCTGCTTGGATAACAACTTCCACTGGGGTTCATGTCACTAATACAAGGCAGCTTAAGACTGCCTTCTTTAAAATGGCGCATACCATTGGTAATGCAATTAATCAAAACTGCCAAGCTTTCGATTTTGGAGGCAGTATGCAGTTACACCTCATTAGTTGCAGGAATCTGCCCCTGTTCAGCACGGAAACAAGTGTGCACACACGCACGCACCTGGCATCCTGCACCAGGCCTGGCAGACCCACAATCCCTTTGTCTGCACCCAAATCCACACCGCTTTTCCTCTGCTGCCTCTGACTGCCCCACAGGACCGCCCTAGGGCCCGCTGCACCTGTTCAGAGAATCACAGTGTCAACCAATTGCGTGTGTTCTACGCCTACAGCCTGCTGTTGAAACAAACACTGGTGGAATAAACTCAGCTGCAGTTGTGTTCATTTTTGCACCACCTGACTTGTAACTAACTGGAATGCTCACATTCACACATGAAAAATGCACATCACATTCTACAAGGAGTACCAACACAGTACCTAACAAAACGACCTAATTTGCCTTACCTGCTGATCCTGGAGGCTGCATGCCCCGTGCCAGACCAGCCACAGCCGCGCTTGCGAGCCCGTCTATAGCCCACACACACACACACTCCTCCACGTGCCCCTCGTCACCGTACACACCACCACCATTTCTCCTTCCCTTCTTCCCTGCGTGGTGCACAGCCACGCTGGCCACCAGCCAGTGCACACGAGCCGCGATAGCTGTGGCGCTAGAGGGGGTTGGGGGATGATGGCTATGGTGGTTAGCAAAGAAGTTGTTGTTACTTCTCCTACGGGCAAATTTGGCAGTATATAATTGTAAGCTTGACACTGTGCTATAAACGCATGCATGAAAATCAAAAAGATGTGTTGAGAAGAGGGTCAACATCGGCCATCCCTACATGTAGTTTTGCCCAGAATGGGCAGGTGGGTGTGGGGTGCTGGAGGAGGTACTTTGCTGTTGTGGGCGCTGGGTAGAAGGTGGGGTGAGCAAGGGTCGGCACCAAGCAGCGTGCACCCCCATCCAAGGGGCTGGCAGCTCCTCACTTCCATCTGTAGCCAGTCAGACAGGAGTTTGTAAACAATGATCAGGCAGACGTGCACTTGTACACGTACATAAGAGTAAACATACACTGACACACACCAGGTGTACTTGATGCCCCAGCTTTTGCCTTTGGCGGCAAGATGAAATGAGAAGGCTGTCCCTGCTGCTGCTGCTGCTGCTGCTGCTGGTGGTGGTGATGGTGCGGATGGACATGAGATGGTAATATCGAGGGGAAGGGCGGCTCGATAACGAGTGCCAAGCAAAATTGAGACATGCTCAGAGCTGCAGCAGCTGCAGTTGCTGCAACAGCATCGACTGGGGCGGGGGACTGTTTACCTGTGAGGAAGAGGAACAAGTGTGTTTGTGCAACGCCTGAACGCTATCTGGGTAAATGAATGGCTGCTATTGAAAAAGCAAGCACGTCTGGATGAAACAAGAAGAGAAGATCAAAAGAAACAGAACGACATTTCCAATGAAGGTGTAAATCTAGAGGTAAACTTTTATGTGAAACACGCAACTGAGAGCACTAGGCAATGATCATTAAAACCAATTTTTTCCCTTCCATTTTCACGTGCACAAACACACACACACATATGAAGCTGTGGATTGTGGTCATGACGAGAATTGCCTCAAGCGCAACGTCGAAGGTACCCACCACACACAAAGCAGTATGAAGGATACCCACCTTGTGGATGCAAAGGCGGACTGGTCAGATGTGCAGGCAGCAGGTCTTGCATCCTGACCTCGACCCACAAGCGGATGAGCCTGTCTGCACCCACGGTCATCAACGCCAGCTGCTCGTTGCCGCGGCTGGTGGTGTGGCTGCAGCTGCTGCTGTGGAGACCACTGCTACTACTGACATGGTGTCTATCACTAGCTACATGGTGGGGGCCGCCCCCTGCTGCGTGGCACAATTGTGGGTCTCTAACAGGCTCGCTACTGCTGTGAGGCAAGGCTGGACTCCACTGCATGGACATGACCTACGAGTACATCCAATTGATAGGGGTGGGGGTGGACGAGGGATTGCTGCTGCTTTTAACGCGTGGCCTGCGTTTGGTGAGTTCCTGGGAGCACTGCCAGTTCTGCTTGTGCTAAATGTGAGGCAAATAAAGCCAACTTGACAGGATCACTGCATGGACACCACCGCTAGCAATAAGTATGCTCCTCCTCTGCATCTTTTCTGGTATTTCATACGGAAGCACACATGCACAAGGGCGCACCACTAACGATATCATGGATTTCATCATCAGACAGAATGTAGCCAAAAATGATTTGCTTGCGGATGAAGAGTACGCAAGCGGCGGTTTTGCCAACGATCGATGATATGTGCACACAGCAGCAAGCACACAGACCTGAACAGGATGACGAATGACCTCCACCCCGATGGAGTAAGGGGCCTTGAGGCTGGCATTCGGATCTGGTCGACTCATTCCTTCCTGCCCAATGTCGCACTGCTCCTGCTGCTCCTGCCCCTGCGCAGCAGATGAGTTTGTGTATGTGTGCATGTGCGGCTTTGCCCACCTGAAATCGTCATCAAATGATGAACAGTGCTGCAGTTGTCTGCTTTGCGTGCATCAGAACGTGACACCGATTCCAATTACAACACAACAGGCCTGCCTGGCAAGGCCGTGAAATACAAAGCTACAAAGCATTGCAATTGTGCGCGTTAGTTCAAACCTGCGCAGCAGCGGTCTCTGCCTTGGGCCACCAAATGAGCACACGGTGCGCGGTCGCACCACCCCCGGCTTGATCGCTCTTTTTTGTGTGTGCTGTTGCGGAGGGTGCCTCAGGAGACAGGCCGGCTGCTAGGAGGGGCTGCCGTGCGTCACTGTGTGCCATCCATGCCTTGACGACGGTGGGGGTGCCTTTGGGAGGCCCTGTCTGCGTGGAATGAGACAAAGAGAATCAGGGAATGTCTTGCTGACCATGTCACTGGCAGGCGGGGGAGGGGGGAAGGGGGGGCAGGTGCAGAGAGGCGTAGAGATGGTAGAGAGGTGTAGAGAGGTGTAGAGATGTAAAGAGGTGTAGAGAGGTGTAGAGATGTAAAGAGGTGTAGAGAGGTGTAGAGACGTAGATGAGGAATTCGGCAGATCACAGCCGATCATTGGTTCGTCATGAGTCACGAGTCATGCATGTTAAAATTGCTGTATCTTCCTAACCTGTCAGACATAGCAGGTGGCCCAAGTGTAATGTCTGTATGGCATCTATTTGAGTAAACGTCCATCGGCAGAGTTATCCAGATGTACTGCTGGGGGCCGCTTTAGACGTCCAACCTAGGTTTCAAAAACCGGCACAGACAAAGGAAAACATACCTGCTCCGCTTGTGCGCGCACGGTGAGCATGGTGACATTGTTGTCTGTATCACTCAGCATCAGGCCCCCCCCCTGCGGCCAGATCAACCAACACTTGAGACCTTTTTATCTGCCTTGAATGCAGAAGATACCTGGACATTATTAATTACAACTCTAGGCAAATAGTTATTTTTGTTGCTGGAGCGGAATGTAAAACACAAATGTGCATCCTCGGAGCCGGGCAAGGAACCCTTAAAAGTTATAATGTGCTGACCTGCAGTGTCCAGCTCATGGCCAGCAACGGATGAGGCAGGGGTATGCACGCCACAAGGTCCCAGCTGCTGCTGGGGGAGGGCATGGTGCTGCGGTAGCCATGATGGTCTGATGCATTTTGCCGCGGCAATTGTTGCTCTGTAAAGTTGCTCTGCACACTGTTGCTTCCCTCCTGTCCAGCGCCGCCGGGGTGTCGCCCTGCTGCAGCGGAATTGACCAGGGCGCGGCTAGCGTGTGTGTAGGCTTGCGCCTCCTGCTTTATGCAAGGGAGCAATGGGAAGAGGTACAATCAATAAGAGAATTGAAAGGTGGTGCAAAGATGAGACCGTACCTTTGTACACTCATCCTGCACCCCAAAATTATAAATATTTAATCCCGCATTTTCCCTGCAATTTGGAAATAAATATTTTGCCTCACCGCATCAACCTGCAAAACTTTCAGCCTTGATCAACACCAATAAGCTCCACAGACAGTTTAAATGAATTAAGAACACCACAAAGGAAAGCCAAGGCACAATTCGCATGTGAGTTTGCTTAAGGGCGGGGCGGGGAATCTCACATTTATTCATGTCTTGCAGTGACCATTAAAAAGATTTATTTACACCAACCCCGCACAAGCCCGCAGGGTCAGAATAAATATATATTCTAAAATACCAAGAACAAATACTAATGGGGTGTGTACAAAATGTATAGCATTTATGGTGCTGCGCAAGAGAAATTTCGCTTTCCAGGCAGAGTCAGCGGGAGAATATAAAGGATGGTACTAATATGGATATATGTTGCCACACAAAAAGAGGAAAAGCTTCCATGCAGTGAACCCAGTAGAAAAGAACGCGCAATCAAAGATAAATAGAAGTTACGGAGTAATATGAGGGGTGAGAGGAAAAGCCAGGCAGTGAGTCACTTTTACCAATGAACATGTCATTAAGCTTTGCACCGCACACTCTTTCACCGCAGAGCATAAAACTGTGGGCAGCATCACAAGGGTAATCTACTGAGTTGATAACCTGCCGAGTTAGTGACCTGCTCATTTTAAGCGTAGCAAAGTTGGTCAGGCCGATGAAGGAGCCTTACCTCAGAGAAGAAGCGCTGCAATGAAAAAATGTGGAGATAGTGCGGGGATGCAGCAGCTAGGAGGCAGGCCTGGCCCTGGATCCAGTATGTTTGTGAGAGAGTATGTGTGTGTGCGTCTGGGTGAAAGAGTATGTGCTGATATGCGAGATCATGCATGTACGACAAACTTCTGTGCGCATACCTGATCCCCATCACCCCAAGCGAGCAGGCTGAAAGCCTCTTGATGACCTGATTGTGGATATTAGGAGCGAGCAGTGTTTGTTGGTTAAGCAGTATGTGACCATGCCAGGTTCCCTTTGGTTTGCGATCCAGAAGAGATTCAGTGGCACTGCAGGCGGAAAGATTCTGGAATTTGCGCACCATCTTGCCCGGGAGTAGGCGAGCACGCAGTTCCTCTGGTGTCTCCATTGTTGGTGGATCCAAGGATCAGCTCGTGCTTGTCGGCGTGGCCAGGTGGGCAATCAATCAAAAGAACCGACACCAGATGGCCTGGTGCTGCATCAACTGCGCCAGACACAGCCTGCGTGTGCATTTGTATACTGCTTTGTGTACACGCATTTGGGTGTGGGGGTTATCTGTGCATTTGTGTTTGTGTGCATGTGTGTGTGTTCGTATGTGTGTTCTGAATGTGCATGTGTGTGTGTATGTATGAGTGTGTATGTAGGTACGTGTGTGCGTGTGTATGTGTGAGTGTGCGTGTGTGTTTGTGTGTGTGTGTGTGTGTGTGTGTGTGTGTGTGTGTGTGTGTGTGTGTGTGTGTGTGTGTGAGCGCACATGTGTGTATGTATGTGCATGTGTCTATCTCACCTCCTGGATGTATAGACAACCGTCTGAAAGGGCCTGAGCAAAATAGCTTGTTCCATTTCTACTCTGAAATGGGTGCGTGTGCAGTGGAGTTCCAGTGTTCCTGGACTTTGTTTTAATTCCCTGGACAAACATTCAAAGCGATAATAATTAAATCTATTAATTTTCTTTGTGCTACAATGATTTGTTCTAGGCTGCAGCTCTCGCCCAACGTGCAGCCACGCCAATGCGCACCACGCAAACCAAGCAGGCAAGCTAAGGGGCTGTTGAGTGCCAATGCCCACAGAGAAGGCAATTTTTTATTATGCATGCACACTTGTCTGAATTCACGCGGCTGCACGCCAATTCACACACACACACACACACACACACACACACA
>Ga0307945_1000185_pt1 | contig 37990 bp, 51 predicted proteins | sample OrgLakmetagen228_FD_201818 | JGI IMG/M metagenome (GOLD analysis project Ga0307945, IMG submission 201818) | Saline water microbial communities from Organic Lake, Antarctica - #228 | ecosystem: Environmental > Aquatic > Non-marine Saline and Alkaline > Saline | place: Antarctica: Organic Lake...
GTGTGTGTGTGTGTGTGTGTGTGTGTGTGTGTGTGTGTGTGTGTGTGTGTGTGTGTGTGTGTGTGTGTGTGTGTGTGTGTGTGTGTGTGTGTGTGTGTGTGTGTGTGTGTGTGTGTGTGTGTGCGTGTGTGTGTGTGTGTGTGTGTGTGTGTGTGTGTGTGTGTGTGTGTGTGTGTGTGTGTGTGTGTTTGTACAGTAAAAGCCCGGTTTGTGCATGCACAAAATGGCAGTTAGGTTCACATTTCTCACCCTTGAGCAAGCCAAGCTCATCAGACACGGCTAGCCGTGCAGCCATGCAATTGCTCGCGACTTAGCCGCCAAAAATTGTAGAGTTAAGGGGGCGTGATAAATAATTCAACACTCCCCTGCTAAAAACGGCGCTGCCTCGCTCGCGTCTCTAGAAACCAGAAGCGAAGGATCGAGGATGAGGGTGTAGTTTTTAGAATTATTTTGCCAAGATAAAAAAGTGTTCCCAATCGTAATTTACGTTGGATTTTTAGGCTTAAACAATTATATTTTAATAGATTTGCTGGTATCAGCAAATCCGTTCGTCATTCGGATCGTGGCACACACACACATGTATCCTGACACCCGGTGACCACAAACACGATGGGAAACCAGCACAGCGCCACCTCCTCTTCCTCTTCCTCCAAGCTGTTCAAAGGAAAAAGTAAAAAGGGGCAACAGATCGCTGCGCGGGATACAGGCCTGGCTCCTTCCAGCTTTCACTGCCCTCCTGCTGAGGCCCTGGACACGCTAGACATTTTCAGCCTCATCCTGCATGCATCGGCTCACTACGGATCACGCCTGGCCGTGGTGGACTGTGGTGCCAACCCAGCGTGTGCACGTACATACTCCTACTCACAATTGGTGAGCACAACTGCTACAGATCTGGCATTCCTGGCATTCCCAGCACCTTAATTTCGTGCACACTTTGTCAGTGTGACCAGGTAGGCAAGACAACGTGCCTGCTAGCACTATTTTGCACGTTAGTCCCATCCAAGACTGCAATTCAAAAGTGTCCTAACTCCTTCAGGCTGGAAGGGTTGCTCAGCTAGGACTGGTGCTATCTGAGGCCACTGCTGCCTCAACAGCCAGACACCACCAGCCCGCTCGTGTGGCACTGCTATCGCGGAACTGCAGCGAGGCAATTGAGGTGAGGTACCTCCTGCTGCAGCTTGTACTTCAATATCAAACCAGATCAAGCATCATTCTCAGGGTTGGCCAGAACCATAGGTATATACGGTGTATATACGGTGTTTTCGGCAGGGAAATCACCATACATACGGTCATATACGGTGTGTATATACAGTTCTGGCCAACCCTAATCATTCTGCATTACAGCACACCTCATCATCATTCCGTCGTACAGTCGCCCACCTCATGTAAATATGACGAAGCGCACACTGAAGCAATCATGTTTGCTCTGCAGGTCCACTATGCTGTAGCTGCTGTTCGGGCGCAGCTGGTGAATTGCAACACAGGCCTGGCAGCTCCAGAGCTTCTCCACATGCTCAGGGATTCAGGCACGGAGGTGCTGGTGAGTGTCTTGCGTGCAGCTCCAAGCAGTGTGAAAAATACCCCTGCCTGCTTGAGCAACCAGGACTCCTAGGTACAATCTCAGATATCATCAAAAACATGCAGTCAAAAACCCCTCGCCTGGATCAAACACTTGTGATAAAAACGAAAACCGTACAATCGCTCTCACTAAGTTAAATTGTTCTTTGTTTTATGATTAAGACAAGGCAACTGCACGTAGATCTCCAATACATTCCAATGTTTTGCCTTGCAGGTGGCTGACCTTGAGTTTGCTCCTGTACTGGCAGATCTGTGGCAGCATGCTATCAACGAGCATGGCGCTGCCCCCCTCACCATCTCCACCGTCGTCTGGACAGATCATGCTCATGCTCTTCCACACAGCATGCAAGATGGTAGTCTGGCGACACCTCCTGCCAGCGCCCCCCCTGCTGTTCCAGGAGGCATTAAAAGCTACTGGTACCACGGTACGTGCTCTGTAACTCTTAGCACTTTAGCCTGGCTTGTCGCAGTCCGTGAATGTGTGCCATATGTGGAAGAACAAACACAGGTGGCGGGGGCCTGATTTACCTGCTTGCATTTTATGGTAAGACCATGGCCTGAAATTTTGGCAAAAGAGGCTTCTGTTTCCATATGTGATATGACACAGAAAAATAGTCGTCTACATTGCTTCCCTGTAACCTACTTCGAGCTGCTGCCAAACTACAGGGCCCTGGTTTGATGAGGCTACTGGTGAGACAGACCTGGCACGCTTGCATGATCTGAGGCGTGCCCAACAAGCTGCTTCTAGTAAGGCAGGAACACCTTGGCAGCCAGACGACGGATACCACGTGTACTACACGAGGTGTGTGTGATACATGTATGCCATGTATGCTGTTTATGCTGTGTGTGTGATGCATGTGGGGATGTACTGTGTATGCTGTGTGTGATGCATGATGCGCAAACGGTTGGGTTAAGAGTATCATCCACAAATACTTGAGCCCCAGTCCATTCCTACAGGCAGGAACACTCCACTGCTATAAATGTTTCCTAGATGTTTGGTGCCGTTCAAGAAGGACGTTCCCAGTACAGAACATTACAACACAAATAGGTTGAGTTTTAAGAGGATGCATATGTAACAAATTCATGTGCAGTGGCACGACTGGCAAGTCCAAGGGAGTGGTATTGAGCCACCGCACGGTTATGCTCCATGCAATTGGCACCATTTTAGGTGAGTTATCACACGCAGCTGATTTTAATGCACCTTTCAGGACTCAAGAACAAGCCGCTTGGTGCTAATCGATACTAGCTTTTCCTGAATCATATGAAGTGGACTAGATTGAAATGATAGACTTGGCTAGTATAATTAGGTTGATGGCTCCCCTTCTTGTTAAAAAAACCACACGTGCATCATGCAAATGCAGAGATGCGCCTGCATGGTGGAGACATTTGGGGTCATTTTGCCCCATTGTTCCATCTTGTGGACGCGTTTGCTGTGTACGCAATCACCCTTGTTGGAGGTCGCCACGTCACCATGCCCACCTTCACCCCGTTGGCAGCACTCCTGGCCATTGGTGCGTGTTTGCTATATCCTATTCTGCATAATTCACATTGCTATGTTTCCTTGTGCCCAACTCTGTGCGGACTGGTTTTTGCACTCTAGCATACTTCAAAGCTTCCTCTGCATTGATGCAAGTCGCCGTTGTGATGAACGCAGTCGGTTCAAAAACCATCCAATTTGTTTAGGTACTCATATCCATTGCATCAACCTCACTAGCATACAAACACACCTGAGCGAACATACATGCGCTCGTTCCTTAATAATCGCACAGAGCGTGAGCGTATCAGCGTCACCAACATAGCGTCCACTATGGCTGCAATGGTGTCTTCCCAGCCCCTTCTGCCTGCCCTAGACCTGTCCAGCCTCAGGATTGCTTCCTGCGGGGGATCCCCACAGCCACCAGTGGTGGTCAGGTGTGCCACATTTATACGCTGGCAAAGAAAAGATCCCCATATTAGTTACGGAAAAGGAGCCACCTGTGGTGGTCAGGTGTGCAACATTTTATACGCAGGCAGTGAAAAACACTCCCCTCATTAATTAAGGAAAAGGAACTACCAGTGGTGGTCAGGTGTGCAACATTTAAAAACTGTGAGTGCAGTGAAATGGCATCAAGGAAATTGACTTTGACACCTAGCGGCAGACTGCTTGTTTTTATAGAGATAAGAGTGTGCATTGTTAGCACTCGCACAAGCATTTTGATAATACCATGGTTCTTTTTGCCAGGTGCTACACAAAGATGACCATATTTCCTGGTTTCCTCCCACTCTTGCTTTTTCTGGTATCCTCTGCATGATCACACTTAATACTGGATTTATTGATGCACTCAGCATGAGCGCAGTCCCCTGCATGATCACAATCCTGTTCATAATCATAATTTTCTTAGCTTAATCAGAGTCCTCTGCATGACCAAAGCTCTCTCAGCACATTCATATCCTGTATGATCATGGTCAACACTCAACTTTATCGACGCACTCTGGTTATGCTCAACACCGCTTTCCCCGACAGGCGCATTGTGGCCCACCTGGGCTGTGAGTTCTTCAACAGCTACGGCATGACTGAGTGCTGTGGCAAGATCAGCATGAGCCTCCTCCCAGCGCACTGGCCCAGCCGCATTCAAGGTCTGCCAGAGGGCCAATTTGATGCACAGGTATGAGGTTCCAGGCACAAGCCTTCAGCTCTCCCAATAATACCTGAGAACAGGTTGTGCATGCACTCGTTCAGAGTGATGCAATAGTCCAGAAATCGAATGAAGGCACCTGATATTCTGATCCTAACATAATATCTCACGTGACTGCGCGCGGGTGCAAAGTACTCTCGGCTTAGCAAAAATAAGCTAGGCATAAAACGCCAATAGTCATGTTAAAAGTATCGCCAGGGTTACAATAGCTATTGCAGGAGCTGTCGCTCTACTGTACAATGAACCAACTTGCAATCTGTGACAATAAAGAAAGCAGCCATTTAAAACAACGTGCGGCGCTGCTGGAAGGTAACATAGTTGCTAAGTCCACAATGTTTTATTGTTTTATTCATGTAGTGCGCCCAGCTCATGGACTTGGTATGCACCAGCGGCCGCCCCTTTGTGCTTATCCAAGTCAGAGTGGTTGACACATCATTGCTTTCATCAGAGGAGAGTCCTTCCAAGACTGGGACTGAGGCTGACCCAGAAGGTGGGGACGTTTGAAATGTCTTCCTTCCATTTTATTTGCAAAGTTAATATATGCAAAAGTTTACTTTGATATAGATGCTTGCCAGCACAATATAGTTTTAATTAATTCTTATCGCGTCTTTTTTTGTTCTTCTGCTTTCAACCGCCTGAATAGCGTTAATTTGCATGGCTTGTCATAATAAGGGTATTTTTCATCCACGTGCAGGTACACATGATGTTGTGCCAGGATCGGGTGAAGTTGGCGAGGTGTGGTGCCGGGGACCTACGGTCTTTGGAGGTGAGGTCTCTTTGCAACTGCCACACAGTGGTTGCCACATAGTGGTTGCAACTTGCAACGTAGCAAGGTATACATTATCTCTCATACTCCTGCATTCCTATTGGCTATGTGTTGCATTGAACCGGTCTGACGTGTATGTGCTCCACAGCATATATAGGCAATTCATCTCGTTAGTATTGTCTGCCACTCCTCAGCACCCATTTTCATCAATGATGTTTAGGTCTCGCACAGGATACCTTTCAGGCTACATCTTCACGTCTTTTGTCGTACGTAACAATCAACACACAGTCCACACAAAAACACCGTGACAGGCTATTTGGGCAATTTGGCAGCAACACGCTCTGCCATCACACCGGAGGGGTGGTTCAAGACAGGAGATCTTGCCAAAGTGGAAGCAAATGGCTATGTCCAGATTGTGGACCGCTGCAAGGACATGGTAAGGGGCAAGGGTAATGCAAAATAGGGCAATTACACTTTAAGCAAGGACCTATGACAAGATTGAGGGCCACTGAAATATTTCAAACCCAGAGGAGTAACAGGTTGCGTGCTTTCTTCATTCTGGGCTCAGCACTAATTTCTGTAAAGTAAGAAAAGACAAGACAAGAAAACCACGCGGGCAGTAAAACCCCCACGTTAATCAAGGGGAAAAGGCCACTTTGATACCGGGTACTGTATAACTCTCTGTCACGAAGGAATACAATGGGATCACGAGGATTGCAGCCAAGCGACCAGATGTGGCTTGGACATGCTCGTTCATTTTATTACTGATATCAACACAAGGAAAACTGCCTAATTTTGTTACACACACTTGTGCTATGCCCCCTGCACTGCAGATCCTATGTGGAGGTGAAAATGTGTACTGTACCGAGGTGGGTGCCCTATGCAATTCAGGTTTGCTTGGGTGCTTGCTGGCTCTTAAGCCCCTTCAGTACACTGCATGCACCTGGTGATACCTGCAATTTAAATGTGCCGACACCAGGAGATATACCCATGACAATTTTCCTAGGTCGAATCGGTGCTTGTCGCCCATCCTGAGGTGTCATCAGCCTCAGTGTTTGGATTGCCCAGCCCACTGATGGGGGAGATGGTGGCTGCTGCGATAACTCTACAGGCAGGGGTAGAGCAGTGTATCCCTGAGGGCAGAAGGATGCAGGAGCTGCAGGCATGGTGCAGGCAGCGACTGGCAGAGTACAAAGTGCCGTCAACGGTGGGTGCACATGCATGTAGTGTGTAAGGACCCTGTGGGACAGTGGCGTGGAATATTGATGCAGCTTTGTAGAATGCATTCAAGGAAATGTGTGTTGATGTAAATTGATCAATCTGGATTTTACACATGGGACTGGGGAATTTGGGTAATTGTTTCATCTTAACAAAAGACGTGGTGGAAAACAGGAGTTATTTCCTTGACCTCTCCCCCTGGTGGCTCCGCTACAGCTTCTTCCCTGCAACAGCTCAGCCGTTTGAAAATTAGTCTAAAATATTTGTTCCCACGTCTGCCATTCAGCTGAAACACCAAATGCCTACCTCGACACTGCTGCCACCTTGCCTGCAACTTCACCTCAGATCACCATCCTTGATCGCCTCCCCACCAATGCCTCCGGCAAAGTGCTCAAAACCACTCTGCGGGAGATGGTGGCTGCTGCTCAGCCCCTGCGCCCTGCCACACAATCTAATGCCCCAGCATTATCAGCACCAGCACCGGTGCCTCAACACCGCCAGAATTACCAGCAGCAGCAGGTGCAGCGCCGTCACACACCCATTCGAAAAACAGCCACTCCACCGCCTCTGCTTCCCCCCCCCGTGAGCGTTCAAGACATCCTGCGCTGCGTGCTGGTGGCCATGCCTCACTTGGCTGTTGTGGAGGCACACCCTGAGGCTCAGGTGATAAGAAACATAGGAGTATTTGAGGCAGCTGACTCCCTATTGACTGCGTTTTTGGGGTTATTATGTGGCTACGTTTACAAGCCTCTTCAACAACAAACGTTGCTTGCATGAGGAATATCATGAAAGGAACTGTGCAGAGCTTTGCTGAGCTCAAAACCAGGCAGAAGTTTCACTTATATTGAACTGAGTTGTTAATGCCTTGACACTTTTTTACGGGTTGCTCCAAAATTGCTCCAAAAGTAAAGTTGCTGATAAAGGTTCTTGACTTGTAGCGGCACTTCTTTTTAATACAATTCACATGGAGGCATACGTTTGAGCCTGGGGCATGCTTCACATGCACTTTTACATGCGCTCTGTGAATTCACCAAAGAAGCCATGCTGTGTGCTTCCAAAGAATGGGCAAGAGGGTACGTAAACAAGCGTGATGAACTGTACGTGATGACGTTAATGTTGCTGCAAGACGAGAAAAAGACAGAGGCAGTATATGGAGGTCCCTGAAATGTAATGGCTTGTCTCAATTGCAGAAGCGTAAGCCTGCCTGTATGCAACAGAAAGTGTTCCAACAACCAATTTTTTGCAGTATAGGCACCACACAAATGCGCGTGCCACGTCAGCAATCTAAGAATGCCCTTCATGGAAACGCTCATGCTCACAGGCGCACACAGAAATGTACACTTCTCCTAAAAGCTACCGACCCTTTGTACTTCGCAAACACAACTTAACAGGTGGCAGGAGCAGCACGGCGCGTACGCCTAGACCCAAACCTCACAACCCTCGTGCTCGCACACCTCCCCATGCACAAGCCGGAATATGCACACGCCTCTGTGTGCGCGGCCGTGGCACGCGCCCTGGATGCAAATGCTGGGGCTGTGGTGGTAGTGTCTTGTGTGGAAGACGAAAAAACGACCACAGCAGCACAGCAGCATGCAATGGTAGGTTTTGGATGGTGCATGTGCATGGGTACAGCAGTAAGAATGATGCGCACGTCCGTGCATATGCCCTGCGCATGATTTCACGTAACCTTATACATAAGCAATCATGCACAATTTTTTGGTGATTAATAGATGTAGACCTTTGGTGTGCAAGTTTGCATACGTGTTTGACAAGAAGACATTGGTGCAATCAAGCAGTTTCACTGGCTTCCAGCATTAGCGACACGAGTCCAGTCCAGTCTTGCCTTAGCGAGTCATTAATCAGAACATGTTTCCCTAACTTTTCCTTTACAGTTGGGAAGCATGCAGCAGAATCTTGATTCTTTGCTGGATGGCCACAACAGCAGACGCAGCGATGGAGGGAGAAGCAGTGTGAACATGGTAGGGCACAATGCAGTTTTGAGTGTCTGGGTTGGGCACTGATGTAATTTTGTTTGCTATAACAAAATAGAAACTGCCAATCAAAGCTGTGCATTTCCTTCAAACAGCCTTCTCTGACGCAATTTGCCCTGAAGCTGGGGGCTTGAGCATTACATAGTGGCGAGTGGCGTATCTTTTTGTTCAGGTGATGGTCACACGTGGGATGATGGTGGATGCCAACTATATGCTGAAGGCCTTGCTGCTAGGGCGCAAAGGATTGCCACCACTGGGATGCATCATGCCTGGTGGGTTAACCCTCTCTGGGTAGTCCTGTGCGTCTGTTAGTATGCATTATACACCAGCATTGCAGATTATGTAGTCCAGTGTTTACAGGTATAAAGTTGTTAAGGTATGAGTGATTTAGTATTAGGTTGGCGTTGCAAATGCACCACATTCCTCAGAACAGGCTTTTAAAATCCTGGGACATGAAAGTTTTCAGGTACACAGTTCATATATTAATAGCAGGTGCTTATTAAATAGGGAGGTGCATGAATTTCTCCCCATTTCTTCACACAGGTCTGTATTTCTTCAAATGCTGCCTTGCAGGACCTCCCCCTCTGTCACCCCCCCACACCGCTGTTGGTCCAGCAGGCACAAATCTCCCCCAAACCCTGGCCCAACACGTGCTATCCGCGGTCAGCCTCACTGGATTCACCCCCATATCTGCACCAGTCATCCCCACGTGCCTCACAACCATCATTGCTGGCACACCAACATCAGTGGTGGGGCAACTTGAGGTGCTGCAGGTATGTGCTGGATTCTAGCTTTTGCCGCATGTCATTTCTTTTCCAGTTATCTGTGAAAGATCATTTAGGTCTTAGGCAATCCCTATGGGTGACCTGAAAGCTGAAACTCAAGTGCTACGTCAACTTTGTGTGGCCGCCTTTTTTAATTTGGAGCTGGATGATGTAGAACACCTCATCAGTGGAACTGAGAGAGAGTCCCGTGTAGCAATGCATCCTAGGCTATTTGAGGTAGACTGCTGCACCTGCTAAGGAGAACAAGTCTTCTAAAATCCTAATGCTGCGTAGAAGCTTGTGTAAGCTAATATGGAAAAGCAGGGGATGGATCTTATCAAAGTTTATTGAGATATTATCCTCCTTTGTTTAAAATTTGTGAAGATATCTGGCATTGTAGCTTTTGTTATAGCCTCACATAAATTTCACGTAATTCGCAAAAACAGTATGATTCTAGCTCTGCACAACAAAGACACGTAGCACTTACAATCACGTTTCGACAATTGTTTTGCCTGCAGATGCTGCGGAACGCCCCATTTGTGTTGTGCGTGGTGGTTGAGGAGGAGCTTGAGGAGAAGTCAGCTGCAGCTGCCGCTGCCTCTGCTGTGCAAGAAGCAGTGCAGGTGGGGTAGTAAAATGCGTGCACCCTTGTCAAAGGGGGTCTGGTTGATTGAAATCATACATCTGGTCACCAAGGCTTGAACACATTGTTTATGTTACTGGGTGTCCTGGAGTTAGTTCAGATAGCCTTGGACTTGCACTCATCTCGTTTGTGCTTTGCGGCAAGCTGGTTAATTGCTGTGCTCTCATCCATGATGCTGTTGCACCTGTAATCTTGTGCAGGCTTTATCTGCCACTGGCGCCGCTGTACACTGCGCCTGGCTCAGTGCTCCTATGGTTATGTCTGCCGAAAGGTATGTAATGCTTGGAAGGTATAGGATGCCAAAGTTTTCGTGCCGCCTTCGCCCAATTCAGATCTCAAAAGGTCAGAAATCTGGTTTAGTTCCTGTTGTAAGAGATGAATTGTAATTTGCGATGCAAGAGAGTTGCAGCTATATTAGGTACTTGGATACCCAACCAGTGCGGAAGTTCGAACCATAGCACCTGTGTTTGAGAAATTGTCTTCAGAAGCATCTTGAACAAGGAGCACTTTGGTCATCTCATTGAACTGTCTGCAGTATTGTTTCCTTTCTTTTGCTGAATCCCGTATCCTGACCACGACTTCAACTGACTGCATGCCCCAAATAGCAGGGGTTCTTCCATGGTGCAGCTCGTGATCTTGAGTGCCAGAAGAGCGTGTGCGCTCCCTCCCATTGGCTGTGTAATTCAGCCTCCCCCACAATCCTGCACGCATCCTTGCGTTCGGAAGCCCTCAGACGTGACTGGTAAGCTTTTACAGCACACCCTCCATATCAGGTACTTTGCTTAATTGTTCCCAGCAGCTACAACACATGATTATAGTTTTGCCAAAACAATTAACTGCTTGTAGTTGCATGCTACAGTGCGTTGCGTTGCCTGATCACTGCTCACTTCTTTTGAAGATAGCCGGCACTTGTGTCTCTTTGGCGCATTGCAGGGAGGCATCACGGGACAGGTTCATATGCTGTTGGGCTGGGCCAGCCTGTTCAACAAGATGCGACAGCTGTGGAACTCCTCCAGCGAGGGTATGGTACCTCATCCTTTGTTCCTGATTCAGCAGCAGCATCTGTGGAGTCAGCAGTGCAGTCTGCTGTGCATGACGTGCTTTGCCAGCTGCAGATGGACCCAGATCCCAGCAAGCCCCTTCCTGCTAATGCTCCTCTGACCAGCCTGGGTGTAAACAGCACTGCTGCTGTGTCTCTGACAACTGCACTGGAGGCTGCCTTTGCATTACAGCTTCCTGCCACCCTAGTGTTTGACTATCCCAGCATCCAAGCTATCACTGAGTTCATTGAGGAAAGTGGGGGGGGAGCGGTGCAGCAGCATGCTTCTATGTCTGGTCAGCAGCAGCCTGCATTTCTGGGAGGAGCATCTGTGGAGTCGGCAGTGCAGTCTGCTGTGCATGACGTTCTTGGTCAGCTTCAGATGGACCCAGACCCCAGCAAGCCCCTTCCTGCTGATGCTCCTCTTACCAGCCTGGGTGTAAATAGCACTGCTGCCGTGTCTCTAACAACTGCACTGGAGGCCGCCTTTGCATTACAGCTTCCTGCCACCCTGGTGTTTGACTATCCCAGCATCCAAGCTATCACTGAGTTTATTGAGGAGAGTGGAGGGGGAGCGGTGCAGAAGCATGCTTCTATGTCTGGTCAGCAGCAGCCTGCATTTCTGGGAGGAGCATCTGTGGAGTCGGCAGTACAGTCTGCTGTGTATGACGTTCTTGGTCAACTTCAGATGGACCCAGACCCCAGCCAGCCCCTTCCTGCGGATGCTCCTCTTACCAGCCTGGGCGTAAATAGCACTGCTGCCGTGTCTCTGACAACTGCACTGGAGGCCGCCTTTGCATTACAGCTTCCTGCCACCCTGGTGTTTGACTATCCAAGCATCCAAGCCATCAGCGAGTTCATCATTCAAGAGAACGGGGCCCTTGTCACCCAGCAGCCCCCTCTACCAGACTCCTTGCACCACCCGCCTTTACCAGTCATTTCTTCATTACAGGCAGTAGAAAAGCCTAGAGGAGCTCCCGCTGCTGCTGACGCAGTTCTTCCAAGGATCCCTCGCACACTACGCACTACATCTGGGCATGGTCCTCCAGCACCGCTCCTAATTACGAGTACCTCTCAGGTATCCATCACTCTCACAGTGTGTGGTACATAATGATCATGTCTAGGTTTCTGCCTATTGAAATGTACTCTGTGGTGTACCATCCTCAGTCCAAATGACAGTGTACGGAGGTGAATAAATGCTGCGGATCTTGATAATTCATGGATTAGTGGTCTGTCTAAACTGAGGAATTGGGTGCGCGGTTCATTCCGTTAATATTCGGACCAGAATAATGAGGTATCTGAAGCCTTGCCTGCTCTTTATTCTGTCACACAGGTTGCACCAGGCCATGCTGGATACTCCTCTCTCCCTTTGTCTAGCAAAACGCCCCCCAACCCTGGTGATGAGGGACGGGGCTGGAACCTGGCAGACCGAACGAGTGCTGTACCCTTGGAGCGCTGGGATGTGGACAGGTGTGTAACCTGGGTAGTCACACGCTCCGTAGTTAGTAACTTAGTTAATGCATGTGCGGCGTGGGTGGCTTGGCTTGCACGGTAATCAAGTGTGCAGCTCCTTGTAGCAGTCTTTTTTGTAGAACAGGATAATTGTTTGGATGCAAGCAAGGGATTTTTAAGATCTTAGCTTGGTAACTTGTTAGCGTGACTGCATCACTCAATATCAATATGATGTTTACACACAGAGACATCATGGAGCGAGGTCCCACTGGGAAGGCCTTCCCAGCAGAGGGACATGCGCGCTTTGGCAACTTCCTCCCGGGTGCAGATTTGTTTGACTGCCAGGTTTGTGGTGTACATACTTGCAAGGAATGGCGTCATGAAAGCTATGCACCTTTTACAAGTGTAAAATGTTTTGTGAGCAGTATCACTGGAACAACGTACCATAGGCTCAGTGACAAAGGACCGCCATGCACTCAGGAATGCATGTCAACGATTGCAAGATACATAACATCAAGGGTAACATCCTATAACAGCAAGGTTAACATTCTATAACAAGAAAAAAATGGTTTGCGTTCCTTAGACACCTTTTTCCTCCCTCCTACTTACTATCTACCTGCAGGCTTTTGGAATCTCGCCTGCTGAGGCCGTCCTGATGGACCCTCAGCAGAGACTCTTACTGCACTCCCTAGCTGAGCTCAGGGCCACAGAGCGTACCTCTCCCTCTCCCTCCATCCCAACACAGCAACAGCAGCAGCAGCAGCAGCAGCAGCTGGGCGTGTTTGTGGGAGTGTCACAGCTGGAGTATGCGCGTGTGTGCCTTGAGCACAATGCCCCTCTCACAGCTTACTATGCCACAGGTGTGTCTTGTGTTGTGGGAATGCTACTAGATAGTGATACAATGTTGCAGGCTAGGAAGCTGGCGAGCTCAGTTTGTGAGTTTGTAACTTAAATAAGTTGGTTCCTACATTTGCAATGGAGACACACTTTTTGACTCTATCCTGAATTGCATTGCTCTCTATGACAACCTGCTTTGTTTCTTGCAGTCTGCAAGCTAACACAACTTGAAAAAACTTCATCATCACAGGTGCACATCTTTCAGTGTCTTCTGGGCGGCTATCTTACACATTTGGGCTACGTGCACCAGCAGTGACCGTAGACACCGCCTGCTCCTCCTCTCTCACAGCTACTGCACTGGCTGCAAGGTGACATGCCTGTGCTGTTGATTTCATTGATGAATGCAAAGTATGGAGCGCACCTTTATCATTTCTTACAAGGGAGAAAGGGTCCGATGATGTAAAGCAAGTAGATCAATGCATTTTTGCAGCAAGGATTGCAATGCATCAATTAAGTATTCCGCTTGTATGATTTGCAGGTGCATCTGGAATGGCAACCCGTTAGATAGATTATAACCTTTTGCTTGTGTGTAACGCAGGTGCATCTGGAATGGTGATGCTTTGGGAGCAGCTGCGTTGGGTGTCAACCTCACGCTCGTGCCATCCTGGACTCTGGTACGGTCAATTTGCATTTGAGTGCTGCAGACACAGCGCTGCAAGCACCTTGCTTCTTTCTTATAGCATCATAAGAAGAGTGTTTATCATAAAGTGGCCGTGCTCACGTTGTTGTGACCAAACACATAAGTTGGGTGGAATTACATTACATTTGATTGAACTCTTACAGGCTTGTGCTCGTGCGGGGATGTTAGCTGCGGATGGCAGGTAACGATTAGAAGCTGGGCACTTGTCATCATTTCGTGCGCTGTCATTTCTGCTTATTAATTTCGAACTATTCACTCAACACTGCCCATCAAAGCGATGTTGCCTCACATTGCATGACAGGTGCAAGACCATGGATGCCAGTGCTGATGGCTACGTAAGGGCGGAGGCCGTAGGATCACTCATGCTTCGACCCATCGCATCAGGTATGCGAATGGACAGCTGACCCCTGTAAGATCTGGACGCGTGCCAAAACATTGCAAAAAAAACTCTCAAAGCTGCGGTTGAAGCCCCAAAGGCACGCTAACCTCCACTCTTGAGCAAGGAACTACAAGCATGCAGTAGAATGCGTAGCCTGCGTGAATCGAGCTAGCCATGTACAGACCTTAATTCCAATACAAAACACGCGTAAAATGCAGCTGGAACTGTACCTGCTGGACATGCGGTGATGCTAGCTGGAGCTGCAGTCAACCAGGATGGGCGAAGCAGCAGGTGCGTATCCTTTGCTCAATCGCGTGCGTACCCCTTAACGTTCATAAGCAAATTGACTGACACATACTCATGTGTTCGCCTTTCTACTTTCTACGCAGTCTGACTGCACCGAACGGACCATCCCAGCAGGCAAGTTCTTGATGCCTCGGTTGCCAAAATTGCTGCTCACCCAATCGATGATGCTGAGAGTCTTGATAATTTCAATTGACGGTACTGAACCTTCCACGGATCCTTCACTTACAACCTGTATTGGATTGTGTCCACGCAGGCAGTGATTCGCTCTGCCTTATCCTGTGGCGGAATGCATCCAAACCAGATTACGCTCCTGGAAATGCATGGTATGTAACACACAAAGTTACACAGGCAAATACACTGATGCATGGTATGTAACACACAAAGTATGCATGGTATGTAACACACAAAGTTACACAGGCAGATACACTGATGCATCCAAACCAGACCAACCAGACTGAGCAATCCCAAGCAACAGGAGGAACTTCTCACAGGAGTAAGAAGGGTCTGTGTTGGCTGTGTATTGCTTAACTTTACAAGAACCCCCTCTCTAGCCCTTGTATGCCCATTCCTTGCACTGCAGGTACTGGGACATCTCTCGGGGATCCAATTGTGAGTAGCAGCACATCTTCTAATTTGGAGCTTGTAGTAGGATTTGAGGAAGGCCTGTGTATCCACCAGATCTCTGATGTGTGGCAAGGTCTTGAACAATGAATAGATGCATAACTCTCAGCATGCAGGCACGCCAGTGATTCCAATTGGGTGACCAAAGCGTCTGCGCTTTATTTTGTAGGCAATAATTGTGTTTACCTTGTTTAATTGCTCTTGCAGGAGGTGTATGCAGCATTGAGTGTGTACATGACCCAGCAGAGCGTGAACTCTCGGCAGCCTGTCGCTTTCAATGCCCTCAAGTCTGAGATTGGCCATGGCGAGCCTGCAGCTGGTGCGTGTCTGGTATTTCAGGGTTTAAACTGGCTTAATCGTGCTGCCTATTATCGGCATTGTGGCAATTCTTATCTAAGTGAGGAAATGGAGAGCGTGAGTTTGCGGGCTTGACCTGCCAGCTCATTGGTGCCTTTTGTCTTGCAGCCTGCGTGACTGAATACTCTTTCTTATTGTGATCTAGGTATGATGGGACTTTGCCGGGCCGTGCATGCCTTCCAGCAGGGCAGCGTTGCTCCCTTGACACAGTTGTCCACACTTAACCCTTTGCTGGTAAGTTGCGTCTCTTTGTGTTTTCGTTCCCGTTACTGCCAGTGCCTGCTGGCACAGACTCACTGTCTCTATGCGGCAATTACCAACCTACGCTTTGAGAACTGCCAGCAATGGCGAGTTTGTTGAATCACTCCCAGCAATGATGATAAATAAATTGACGGTATCTGGCCAACCTTACATAGGCTCCAGCCCTGGATCTTGCTCAAGCAGCTGACAGCTCAAAAGCCATGATGCCACGAGCACACGTGCCCTGGCAGTCAGGAAGAGCAGCTGGTGTTTCAGCATTTGCCTTCCAAGGGACCAACGCCCATGCCACACTAATGTGCCGTGGGGCTGTGGAAGGCTGCCCACCAGACGATGCAATAAAGGAGGGTACCTGCAAGCCTTTGCCACTCAGGTAACATCTCAAAAAGTTTCTGTGCAGGTAACTTGGCGCATATACACCATGTGCCTGGCCTTACACAGAAGAGTTGACAAAAATAACCAACACAGCACCTTTATGCAACAGAAGTCAGAGAAGCTCGTAAGTAACATTGAACATTGTTAAGCTTCCTTGCGAGATCAATTGTTGCTTGTACTATGCAAACAAAGATTTCATCGTCTTCAATAATTTACCTCGTTTCAGGGGTGAACGTGTGTGGGTGCACCCAGCAGCGCACCCACTTGCCCAAGCAGTTGCCATGGAAGCAGCTGCCGAAGCTCCTCCAATCCCAAAGGGCCTGCAGATCTGTATGACAGGATCTGTCATGATGGAATGCAGGTGCGAGTAGGCAACAGTCAGGGAGTGAGTGTTTACACATTATGAGTTGAGGAGAGCACGTGTACAGCCTGTCTGCCACAGGTTCAGGCTTTTGGTGTCTCATGGCGTTGTTGGGAAGCGCAACAGACTTAACAAAATGTAGCAATATCAACTCAAGCGTGCTCAAACTCTTGATGTCAGGAGGCTGCTTTGCGTGTTTGTTCTTGCTTCCCTGAAAGCGGCCATGGATCACCTGCAGTGCTGCCTGCATGAAATACTTCCTACACCCACCCTCTCAAAAAACTTGAACGGTACTTTCATGCCACAGGCTCTCCACTCCTCGTCTGGCATGGCTAGGAGATCATTGTGTAGGGGGGCGTGTGCTGTTACCAGGTGCGTACCAAACACTTTTGTCGCTTGTCTGCTGTGGCCAAGCTCAGAGTGCCTTAGAAATGTGATTTTGCCTTGCTTGCATCGTTAATAGTTCTAATGTATGTACTGGTTCTAATGTATGTAACACAATCTTGTATATGACGATTGTCAAATACTTTGCAGCTGCCGCCATGGCCGAGTTTGCCTTGGCCACTGCCCACACCACCCTCCTTCCAGACCTTTCCTCTTCCTCCAATTCACGAGAAAGCATTGGAGGCAGCAGCACACAACGCGCTTGCTGTGTGCAAGGACTGTCCATTACTCGCCCCATCATTCTCCCAGATCCTGCAAGAAGCAGCAGGTATGTGGGAACAGAGTGTAGTTATTGAAACGTTTGGCAAGTACAGGTAGGCAAACTGGACAAATATGTCTGAATACTTGTTTATGCCATAAAGGCCATCCATTACTATGTCCTGGCAAAACTTACCACATCTGTCTCCTGCTTGAGGCCAGACATTTTTACAAAGGAAGATGAAGTATCAATGTGCAGACGGGCCTTCAGACAGTCTTGAAAAGCAAAATTACGTCTTTGACCTTTGACAACTGATTCCACCAATTCATGCTTATCTATGTAAGTGATCATCCACGCAAGCAATCATTAAAGCCTACCATTGCAAAACGCAGTTTGGAAGGCACCATCGCAATGGTATGCCAGCTGAACCCATCCACGGGAGCTGTTGAAGTCATGAGCACTGCTGCACCAAATGGTTCTTGGTCGGATGAGGCAGCCTCCGCACTCCAGTGGTCATCTCACGTCACAGGCACAGCAGGTGTGTGTGTGTGTGTGTGTGTGTGTTGGGGGGGGGGGGGGGTGACAACTAGCTGCACATACAGGAAAACACATAAACACACAAACACTCAACTTCAAACAATTAAACATGAAACAAACATGAAACAAATCCCTTGTAACAAATGGTTGCAAAAGAAAAGGAAAGGCAACGCTTTTACTTCAGCATAATTAAAGGAAAGGAGCATTTGAGTGCCAGCACCTTAAAGCCCCTATCGGTAAAAATGAAGTTGTAGGCAATCTATGACCATCAGGATATTGTGTAAAAGCATCCATGCCCAGACCTTACCTGTGATCGGCATTTGGCATGCCTTTTTTTGACGAGTGTAGATAAAATATCTAACAGACCGTTTGCTAAGCGTAAAGTTTCTTTGTAGATGGTGCCCATTAGTTTGAAACACCTTTTGGATTTTGATGACGTTTTTGGCCTTGCGTCTTTGTGTTACTTGAGTTCCTTTTTAAGTTTGCATCCCATTGTCTCTTGCATCAAGTGCCTTGTTGTTGGCAACTTCTCCAAGTATGTACCACCCGTGAATAGCTTGGTGGGTTTAAGATTGGGCATGGTTACAGAAAAATCAGAAAAACAAGAGTTCTATGGGTCCCGTGCTGCAAGCCTGTTTGCAGTTCTCCACTATCTTTGCCTTCTGCTGCTAGCTTCTTAGCACCGCCCACATCTGAGAAGGCATGGGTTGCGCCACTACGTCCCTTTAATAGACATTGTATAATTTGGCGCTGGATTTGTTGTTTCCTTGTATAATAATTGTATTGATTTCTGTATGCTTACAGCTCGAACACTTGTGTACGCTGTCTGTTTGGAAGCATAGTGGGCAGTTGGCGGTTGCTGAGTAACAAAGCACATGGCAGGCTTTTGAGTGGGGATGGTAACTTATTTCAGAGTACTACCCTTCAGCAAAATATAAGACCGATTTATGGGTGCAACCATGCACACTAAAACTTACTCCGTCAATGCTTTTGTCACAGAAAACGTGCCAGTGTACCAACGTGATTTGAAAGTACCACCAACGCGCGTATGTGGCTGTCCTTCCAGGTGTTGTGCTGAGCTCTTCCCCTGCTCTAGTGGCCAGATCAGCATTAACATGGAACCAGCAAAATGGCCAGCAGGGTGGCCAGGTAGAGGTGCCAGGAAGGAGCGCAAGTGCCCGTGGAGTAGTCACCTCCACACTTGCAGTGCTGTTTGGGGTCACCCAGCTACTGGCACAGCAGGCACAGCAAGAGCGAGTGACACAGCAAGCTCCCGGGCCCTCATCAGCTGGCATGACTGCCTGTGGCTGCATCGCCCCTCCAGCTGCTTTAAATCATCCCTCTGGAGCTTGTACAGGTTTCCTGGCAGGTAGATGAAAGTGGGAGACTCTTTTGTATGAGGTTTTGGTGGCTAGAACTAGCCACTTTACTATCAGGTCAATACTCTACCGGTCGCTTTTTTAGTTGGCCTATGATGGGTCTTGTAACCTAGGCTAAGTCGAACAACTATCATACTCAAAAGATTTGATGTGCCACTCCCAGTTGATCCCTATGATTACGCTGGATTTCTATCTTGTATTGCCCTTTATAATGTCCTCACCCCTGCTATTCTTTTTTCTTACACAAGCTTGCCCACACAAACACACACAGATCCAGCGCAGCTAGATGCCACCTTCCAGCTCGGTGTGGTGCCCCCTGGATCTGGAGCGCGCATCCCTGTTGCCCTCGGAGCATTCCAGGCCTCTTCCCACAGCCGTCACCCTGACCCCTTACTGGCAATGCAGGTAAGACAGCTATCGTTGCTTATGAGGCAGAGCTGGTGTTGCTACAACGTACCTACAAGATGTTGCAAGTAAAGCGGTGTGCTAAAGTCTTATAATAGGGTCAGATTCACATCCTAACTAATATATTTTCCTATATTATCCTTCCAAAGTGTAGGACAAACTGCAAAATAATCATGCGTAGGTTTGGCCTGAACCATATATGTATACGGTGTTTTGGCAGGGAAATTACGAATTATACGGTCATATACGGTGTTTATCTGACATATACGGTTCTGGCCAACCCTAATTGTGCCCTAGTGGGGGCACATGTTTGAATATTGCTCCTTATGTACCATACGTCACAGGGTTCAAGGGCCAGCTTCCCAGGCTCTTCGGATGCAATGCCAGGTAGCAGTGCTCGCTGGGCGTGTGCGAGCCCAGTGCCCTGTCAAGGAATTTCAGAGGAGGTCACAAAGGGCAGTGCATCCAGCCGTCGTGCAACGGCCAGCTTTCAGACGGTGCCAGGTATGGGTTAGAACAATGGCGTAGTCTTCACACCAATTTCCTGAGGTGTAAGACTAGCAAAAAGAAGTGTGCAAATGCAGCTTTGGGATAATTTGTGCCAGGGACCGTATGCAAACGAAGAGGCATCTGAATCGTTCTAGGTGCTTTATTTTTGCTTTCTCTTGAATAATGTAGGAAGCTTGTCAATGACGGTGTGCTTATTGCGCTGAACACAACTGTTTCAGGTCAAGCATCTCAGAATTTAACCATGATACATGCGTACCCTGCAACGCACTACAAACTTTCATCTTTGAGAGTACAACCCTGACTATTTTGTTTGACCAATACACACCGTGTGCACAAAACGCAACAGGATGCAACACCCAAGGGGGGTCAGTGCAAGCTTCTGGGTTGGAAACAGTGGTGAAGAGCACTCTTGCTCCCTCTGCACAACAGGTATATTGAAACTTGTTCTGCTGTGTTCCCAAGTGTTCACTTGTATATGTGTGTCGAGCACCTAGAACTAAAACCTGGCCAATTAGATCAGAACCTAAGATGTAGACCTGGTCAATAAGATGTTTGGAAAGCAATCCTACAGCAAATGATTGCCGCCCAACTTAATCAGCCCCAAGCCTTCTTGTGCCAGGATGTGCTGCACGCCATCCCTGTTTTATTAGTCATCTTCTATCATGAAATCAACAGATTTAAAGGTGCTGCTTTGGACCAAGAACTTCCAAATGATGCATTCTCTGCAGTCAGGCAAATACAAACAGAAGATCACAACAGTAGGTCCTGATTGATGCCACTTACCTTCCCTGCCCGCATCACAGCCTGTTGCTGCAAAAGGGGAGGCTGCTCAAAACGAAGTCCATACCAGCAATGGCACTCCCTGCATGTACACCATGGAGTGGCTGATGGACAGTACCACCCGTGAGACTGATCCAGGAGCCATGCAGGTTCCATCCATCACAGCAGCGCCAAACGTTTGCATAGCGTTGGGCTACAGCTCCAATCGCTCAATAATGCATATTGCAGAGCATCAGCATGCTACTGCTGCAGGCTTGCAGCTGCTGCAGGTATGTTATCTGGCAAAGCACAGGACTGAAGAGATGCTAATTTTAGTTCATGGCGATGCAAAGTCTTGCACACATGTCCATAGACAGCAGAAGTATGCAAGGGCACTGTGCACACTAGAACTGCTGGCCTACGTGGCTTGTTTTGTCTTGCACTATAGCTGGCATAATTTCAGGAAAATTTGCTTGCAAGAGACCCCCTAAAGCAGTGAGCACCACACAACATTGTGTCCCTCTCCGAATTTTTTTACCACTGCTTGGCACACAGGGCATCCGGCAGCTGGCCAACGCAAACACCATTGTAGACACTGTGTACCTGGCAGCTCTGCTACGGACAGCTTTGCCTCTTGTTGGGTCAGGAGAGGGCGGAATTACTATGGAGGGGGTGGCTAAATCCATGGCTGCTGCAGCAGGAGTGTGGGGGCTTTTGCGTGTGGCAGCTTCAGAGATGGGGAAGGATGTGTCCATGGGCCTGGAAGAGGTGAGTGTATTTTTTAATTTTGGTCTAACGGCTGTTGCAGGTCAGAGTACAGGTACAGGTAGAAGCAGTCGAAGACAAAACGAATCCTTGTTTACACCAGATCACCCTCTCTCTATTGTGTGCCACATCAGGTGCCATCCGTTGCTTGCGCTTCAACAAGCTCTGTGCTGAGCCTCCCTGATGCATCAAGCATGGGAAGCCTGGCCACCCAATCCAAGGCATTTGCATCAAAGGTAGATCCAACTTACAGCTGACACAAGCACACACACATGCACACACACAATTATCATATATTGGCAACAACTTAACAGACGAGGAGCGCGTGCTCTCATATTTGTTAACACTTCAGTCTCTCCTCCTTCGACACATGTATGGCCCATCCCATGTTTGTACATTTCAGGGACAGGAGGCAGTCTTGAAGCCACACCTCATGCCTTTGCTGCAAGGGCCAGAGCCCCCAGCACAGTGGTACCAGGTGAGCTGACCTAAGTATTCTGCTCATGTTATAATTAAACACACGGGCCACCTGCTCATGTTAAGCATACGGGCCACCTCAACGTTCATATATGGCGTTCACTTAAACCCTTCTATAGAACAGGTATGTGTGATCTCAGCTTTGCAAATTTATGGGGTTGGTGCAAACACGTAAGATCAACTGTATACCCGAATCGGTAATATTGCCAGTCACAGTTGCTGCACAGTCCCATCATCAACGTTGCAACTGACGCACACAGGTCCAGCCCCAACCTAGAGGCAGCCTGTCCAACCTGACGCCCCGGCCCTTTGACGTGCATGCTGCACATGCTGCTCTTCTTCCTGGCCAAGCCTTGATTGCTGTCACAGCAGTGGGTCTCAACTTCCGTGATGTGCTGAACGTGCTGGACATGTACCCGGGGGACCCTGGAGCTCCTGGCAGTGATTGCTCTGGTGTGGTGGTCTCCTTACCCCCCGCAACTCACTCAGGTATGCTCACACACCATGCATCACGCATCTTTTGCAACATCGCCGAAATGCCATGCCAGGGTGCATGCTAACATGCGGCAGGTGCTGACCTCCAAAAATGCATGCTGCGTAGTTATCTTTGTTGCAAAAAAATTTCATCACAGCACGCATTTGGTTGTGGAGGTCACCTTTACTAGCAAAGTAAAGATGATCAAAACGGCAACTGGCTCCACTGTGGCGTCACGCATCCTTATTCGTCACACACACACACGCACAGGAGGAACAGACCCACTGCGAGCAGGGCAGCATGTCTTTGGGCTGGTGCACGGATGTATGGGGAGCATGGCAGTGGCCGACAGCCGCATGGTCTGTAATGATTGCACTCTGCACCTCAGCTGCATGCATGTGTTGAATCTGTCGGTCCTTACAATTAGTGAGTTATTTAGGGTTAATTCCGTGGTCAACCACAGCCTTGCAGCTGCGATGTGGACTGATACTGGCCCCAAACACTATGCTGCAGGTGGTGCCCACTCCCCCCAATTGCTTCCCAGAGGAGGCAGCCTCGCTCCCGACGGCCTTTGTGACGGCAGAGGCTGCTTTGAGTGGAGTCATGGCTTTGCAGCCTGGTGACACGGTGCTCATGCATGCCGGCACTGGGGGAGTGGGACTGGCTGCACTACAGGTGCGTTTCTTTGGTGATCCAGCTGCTGGAAAGTGTTTTTGGCAGATGTTTAAATCATTAACTGCCACAACGAGCTGGCACAGAGAAGGGCAGAGCGCTGGCTCCTTGATGTTGAAGCAGCATGACAGCTGGGTATTGTTGTAATTGCCCATTATTTGGTAAATTTGCATATGAAGTGGTGCCTTATAATTCACTCGCAGATTTGTGTTGCAAATTGGGTGCAGTCATGTACATAAGAACCCAAACTGTACCCACTCACCCTAAAACGAATGTCCTACCCTTTATGTAAATAGTGGTAAATGAATTTATATGTTGGAGAGTGTATCTTGTTTTGCATAATGTGTTTGCTGTTACAAGTGCTTTTGAGCAAAATCATGCTGGCACACTTTTGAGCAAAATCATGCTGACACAGAACGATGTGCTGAAAACTTCATCATAGGTGGCACGTGCGCGTGGAGTGAATCTGGTTGCCACTGCTGGATCTCCATCCAAACGTGCACTGCTGCGCAAGCTTGGTGTGCAGGTGGGTTCAAACTTTGCACTTTTGTACATAGATGGGGACGCGTCTGTTAAGATATATTCCGTACCTCTTCAACATAGAAGATAAGGCTCTACTCTTTGCCTTCGAGCGTAATACCAAAACACAGCTCATCGATTCAATGGGCATCCTTTAAATTCGAGCTGAAACTAGTATGCGACTTTCTGTAAGAAGCCACAAGCTAAGGCGGGTAGCTGCCTGTCTACGTGGCACGCAGGTGGTAGCCACGTCAAGGTCCACCGCATTTGTTGAGGAGGTGGCCGCTGCTTGTTTGGGAAGCAGCAGCAATGACCCACTGACTGCACGCAAGGGTGTGCATGCAGCTCTGAACTCCCTCACAAGCCCAGGAATGGTGGCAGCCACACTGGCGGTTTTGGCACCAGGTAATTCAAATGCAGGGTTTTAAGATAACAACAAATGCCTGGTGATATCCGCTGGATGAATGAAACCACTCCAGTTTGCAATCCACCTGATTGCTGCTGCACATAACCTAATTCACACGTATGCAAACACACACAGGAGCACGCATGGTTGAGATCAGTAAAAGGGACATCTGGCTACCGGCGCGTGTGTCTTCTGAGCGTCCTGACCTGGCACACAGCTTATTGGCAGTCGATTTCATGCCACCTGATGTGCTCAACCAGCTACTGCAAAGAGTGGCTGTGGGCGTGGCAGCTGGAAAGCTGCAGCCCTTACGCACGCTGTGTTACAGTCTGCACTCTGCAGCTGCAGCAATGCGTGTGCTGGCACAAGCAGGGCATGTGGGAAAGGTATGTGGTTTCAATATCCGGGGGCTTCTCACTGTATATACTGTGTTGTAAATCGTGTCGCAGAAACTTGCAAAGCATGAAACAATCTACAAACTTTGAATGCTTGATCAATCAAAACTGCCTGCCGACTATCACACACACTTGAGACAATCTTTCCACCTCAACCAGATTCAAACATAAACTGAAACGTCAAACCAGGTACGTTTGTGCTCCCCCTACATCACAGGTGGTAGCTCCCCCATCCCCAAACCACAGGTGGTAGCTTCCCCCCTACATCACATGTGCTTTCCCCTACATCACAGGTCGTAGCTTCCCCATCCCTGATGAAGACAAGTATGGGTGTGGCACGAGCTGGTGTGAAGCTGGGAAGCGGTGGTGGAGGTAGTGGGGCTGCAGGTGTAGCCATCACAGGAGGCACAGGAGGCCTTGGACTTCTGATAGCAGGTGTGGGTGTTTGCTATTTGGCCTGCATCTGAAATTTTGTCAGCATAGCTGCCCCGGGGGGAAACGAGTTGTCTTGTCAATTGAGGACAAATGTGCAAGTTGCCTATGCATGCCATCTTTGATGACTCAACCCAACGCTGGCGCAGCACAGCACCCTGAAATGTTTGAGACGCCTGAAGTCTGTGTCCAACCCTGAACCTTGCTTCATTTTGTTTTCAGGCTGGCTTACAAGCACCGGGGTCGCTCAGCACGTCACTCTGCTGTCCCGTTCTGGGAAGGCCACGCCCTCTGCACTTTGGGCAAGCCTCGTGCAGTCACACTCGATCATCACCAGTAGGGCTGCAGATGTGTCGACAGCGTCTGATGCACAGGTACTTGATATGCAGGTGTAGCCGGATCACAGGTGCTGCTGGATCGCAGATGCGTGTCTGTCAGAAAAACAAAAAGAAAAAACTACGCAGGCAGTGAAAACCACTCCCCACATCAATTAAGGAAAAGGAGCCACTTCGGTACCGAGTACTGTAAAGCTCCTCCACCGCAAAAAGGAATGGAAAAATCAATGGGGATCAGGAGGGTTGCAGGCTTGGCCTGAAACCGGCTCCTGATGAGAGTTGATAACAGTACTGGAAAGGGCACGTCTGGAATGGACAAGTTTAGCAGCAAAGTTCACAGAGTGCACATGGAGCTTGGAGGCAAGCTCCTTAACTCTTTGAGAATCAAGACCCAGTTCTTTGAAAGGCTTCAGAGTGTGGGTGTTGTAGATGGTGCTGCCCACACCCAAAAGGATGATGTGGAGAGTAACGGAGGCTCCTTGGAGATTGTTGCAAAGATCTTTGTGCTGTTCCTTTGCGGCGTTCAGCTTGTTCTGAGGTCTGGTGTCCTCACAGTACTTGATCTCGACAAGGTGGATGCCGCGCCGAGTTCTGTTGAGGTCTTTAGGTCGGTGCTGTCTGGGGTTGGTGGCTGTACTATTAGTGGCTGGCGCTGCTGCTGAGGTGCTCCCAGTCTCCCTCAATTGCCCCCTGCCACTCCGAAGAACCCACCCTCCTACATTAGTTTGTTGTTTGTGTGTTTTTGCAACGATGGGAGTGACCAGCACAAAATCTGGGCGGCTGGATGTAAATCTGTCTCTATCTGGGAAGCGGGGTGGGAAGAGCCATTTGGGAACCATTCTACTTTCAGCTGTTTCAGGAATCTGGAGATTTTGCATGGTTATCCGTTTGTTGCTGCCTATATCTTTGGAGACAATGCATAATCCTAAGGTGCTTGTTTTGCTGATAGCCTTAAAGATCATGCAGCATGCTAAGTTGTGTCTTTCGGTGATTATATTCCTTATTTGTGTGTGTTGGCACCCAGACAGGATGTGCAGGGCACTGTCTACTTGTGGGCAGAGGGGGCAAGTTTGACTTGTTGAGAGTTTAAACAATACCGCATGTTTTTGATTATATAGGGTGCCTGTTCTGTATTTCATAATGATACATTTGGTCTTAAAAGAAACATTGGATGATGTTAGATAAGCATTGCTAGCGGCTCCATTGGCAGTGCCGTCCTTTATGAGGGTCTGGTAGTACGCATGCTAGTTCGCTTCAGTTTTGGCATTTCCCAGTTTATGGAGAAAATGCATGTGTGCTTGAAGGGCGTCACGGTGGTTTGGTAGGTATCAAAGCTTTGGGGGAGGAGAATGGGCCATGTTTGTTGTATGGGTATGATTATGGGTTTGTGTTTGGTTTTTTATGTCTTCTTTTGCAAGCCAGTGGATATTGTAGAAAGGATTTCCCTCAGGGCCTGCTGTTTTGATGGAGGTGTCTGCAAGGTCGGAGTAGGTGGTGGCTGACTTTTAAGCAAGGGCAGACAACACAAACACAAACACACACAAACAAAAACATATCACGGTCTTAGCCTAACACCATTATCAGATCATCATTTATAAATAAATCAGGCCGGCGCAACAATATATATGTCAACGAGGCAAACACAGCCCCTGAGCTGTCACCACTTCACAACTCATCCCATACTAGGTATATTTCTGCTGCACAATTATTTTGTTTGATATAAAAAATGTGGCACCTGCAACATACAAAAACCTTGTCATCTGCAAGTAAGTGTGCTAAAATACTCTAAGTCGGACATTGTATCTGACTAAACATGCAATTGCATAAGATACCACAGACATGATGCAGGTGACCAGTCCTCTTTTTTAATTTTGCGTATCATTTAATTCACTCATCACAGCTGCTCATCACAATCTTTTCCTGACGCAAATGTGTATACAGGAAGCGTGGGCACAACAGGAGAGCACACTGCCAGTGTCAGCTGTGTTCCATGCTGCTGGAGTCCTTACAGATGCAATGGTGGGGCAGCAGAGTCACGCCAGGTTGCGCAGGTGTGCAAAGCTGGAATACATGAGTTTCGCTAATCGCTGGAATTTCATGCATACAATGGATAGATGTAGCCTGAGACACCAGCTTCCTTATTCGCAGCAGAGGTCGCGTTATTCTTGTTCTCTCCTTATTCCAGCTTGCATAAAGTGACAAATGGTGGACAAAACATGGATACATCCAACATCCCCTTTGAATTGTATCCCTAACACTCGTTTGAATTGTGTCCCTAACACTCGTTTGAATCGTATCCCTAACACTCCTTGCCCTACCTGCTTACCCCATGCGACTCTGAACACACCAAAAAAGCCGCACCACGAATTGATCTGCACTGCAGTGCTGCTGCCCCCAAGCTCGGTCCCCTGCCAGCCATGGATGCTGCCTTGGAATGTAGCCCCATGGCTCAGAACGTACTGTTTTCCTCTGTAGCATCTCTCGTGGGTGCACAGGGTCAGGCCAGCTACGTGGCAGCAAATGCAGGCCTAGATGCGCATGCTAATGCTCAGACCAATGCAGGTGCGCCGAGATGTGCATGGTGTTTGATTAAGAGATACAAGTCCATTATAAACGGCGCAACAAGATGCAGCTGTTGAAGTGCTTAGTGCTTTTTGCAGTACTCAGATAATTTTGACAGATTTAAAAAAAAACTCTACACAATTTGATAGCAGCTCATTACTTGTCATTATGCACGCAGGATCCCCATGCATTGCTGTGCAGTGGGGCGCCTGGAGCTCCACCGGAATGGCTACAGCTCAAGTCCTTGCCCGGCTTGAGCGGATTGGTCAGGGTGCACTCACCCCTACGACTGGCCTCTCTGCGCTGGCCGCAGCCTTGAGCGGGTCTGCATCGTTTTCCTTCCCTATGGTCACACAGCTCACAGTCAATCCATTTGCCTGGGATAGGTGAGACTAAGGAGTTTAAGAAATACTTTTCTTATGGTCAAAGCTCACGGTCAGTCCATTGGCCTGGAATAGGTGAGAAAAAGGAAAGGTAGCTCTTATGGTCAGGCAGCTCACGTTCAATCCAGCCTGGAGCAGTAGATGAGAAAATAAATTTGAAACAAGTAAATTACCTAGGCAGAAAAAGACAACCCCCACCTAAGGTAAGGGAAAGAAATGGGATGATGAGGTCATACTTTGGTACAAACATCTTGCTCTTACAGTGTTAAGTAGGTAAAATCCTGATATCGTATCAAATGAGCTTTGATCAATTCAAACAGCTAAACAACAGCATGTGAGTACACACATGTGTATCTACCGAGGCACGCCCAGTACCATGTTACAGGTACCTGCAAAACATGCTGGACCAGGGCGCCTCCATCCCTTCTGCCATGGCACACCTATTTTCTCCTCCGAAGTCTCAAGACAGGGATGGCCCTCAAGGCGGCGGATCAGAGATGGTGGCAGGCAATACGGACGATGCAGGTGTGCCACTTGTTTGTATTTGCACGGAACTGTAAAAATGTGCCTGCTCTGGGAGCTGTAAAAATGTTCCCATGACAAAAGCTGCAAGTCTATTCCCCCATCATTTTTGAGTGCCTCTAATTCCGATGGGTGTTGACAATGCCATTGTTTTACGCGTGTCCACACACAGAAGCCCAGGATGTCCTGACGCAAACAGCAGTGGCTGCTGCTGTGGAGGGTGCCTTGGTGGAGGTGCTAGGCCATGCACTGCCATCTAGTGAGCCTCTCATGTCTGGTGCGTCTGATTGTTAACGCGTTTTTTATTTGTGCGGTGTAATGCAGAGCAAAGACCAACACATTGCTGACAACGCTGACATCGCTGACTGCACGCTCCCTTCCTCCTTAAGCTAAAATTGCATCACACGGCCGAGTAAAAATATAACATCATTTTATTCACAGGTGGACTGGACTCTCTTGGGGCGGTTGAGTACGTTAACCTTGTGGGACGCCGCCTGGGTATGCCCATACCTCCAACCCTGGTCTATGACTACCCCACGGTAGATGCTATCACTGCCCACCTCGTGGCCAAAGCAGAGGCTGCAGCTGCAGGGGCAGCCCCTTTAGGTAAAGCAGGTGAAAGTTTGGCTGTTGTTTGCATGTTGTAGCCCTCCTAATACAATAATGCCGATGGATACTTAACCCTATTGCATACCATTACTGGACACATAGGACCCAAGGCCAAAGCAACTACAAATATTTTATGAGCACATTGAAGGAAGATCGTAACAAAAGCACAGCAGAACATTGTGGCGGCTAGTTGAAGGCAGTAATGTGCATGGCGCGTACCGTTTGAAATATGTAATGCCTCTGGCCCCTGTTCTAAGTGCTAGGCAGCTGCCACTCATTACTATTCTAGAGGGTAAAGTAATAAGAATAATAGTGTGCCACTTGAGGACTCACCATACACGTGCCATTTAAATCTACGTTTTCTGCTTTTGACACAAAAATCAAGCAGCTCAGATTCAAAAGTATGTCTTGTGAGAGGACTTCAAACTGTTGCAAAATTAATCTCAACAAAAACTATTAAAGAAAACTTTGTTTACACCAAGCAAGGTGGCTCCCTATTATACTGCCTTTCTTGTAAAAATCTTTTCCATTCTTGTAAAGAAAAACCTAGCCGTATTTCATATTATGAATTTCCCATTACATCCATGCTTATGTCCTGACAAAACTGTGATTTTAGGCACCTCACGCCGCCCTGCTGCAGCCAAAGCACCATCTGTACCGCGCACCCTTGCTCCTGCTGCATATCTAGCAACGACAACTGGAGCACCACCAACCCTTGCTGTGCACAACATGGTGGCTCGTAGCTTCAAAACCACTCACTTAACAGACAAGACGTGCACCTCTGATTTGTGCTGGGGTGGCTCACCAGTAAGTGTGATTGTTTATCTACAGTGTTTGTCCAAGCGCAGCATTCCATGCATGTAAAAAAAAGCATGCTTCATCATGTGGTTGCAACCAGCTGCACAGATCGCGTCACAGAACACAAGAAGAGTATTGGCATAGCAGCCCTTCTATGTGCCTGAGTATCTTAAGGTAATTGCTGCAAGATGTTTACTATTTTCAGGGCTGAGCAGGGTGTAGTTGCGTCCATGCTCCTTGAACACGCTTTATTTTCAGACCTTGTACTTTTACTGAACACAGACCTTGTACTTTTACTGAACACCACAGAGTGTACCAGTAGAGGACACAATCATCCCTGTGCCATGGACGCGCTGGGACAGAGCAACTTCAGGGTTTGGAAGTACTGGCCATGCCTCGGGAAAGAGTGAGGCGGCGGCAACGGCACGGCAGAAGCAACAACTCGGGGCTCAGTTTGGAGCGTTCCTTGCAGGGGTTGACATGTTTGATCCTGCTCCTTTTGGTCTATCCCCACAGGCACGTTTCCTTGACTTTGATATTGTTTATTGTATGATTTGAACCCTTTGCACACGCTTTGAGCTGAAAGTAGTAATAGCACCAGCAGCTTCCTAACAATTCGTTTCTAGACCGTTAGGCAATTGTCACAATTGCTGGACAAGAACGCTTGCCTAAATTCAAGAAAAGTCATATTCATCTTCCTTGTTTGTGCCTGCAGGAGGTGCTGGCCATGGACCCTCAGCACCGCATGCTGTTGGAAGCAGCTGGCGAGCTCCTTTCCCCTGGCACGCTTGAAGGCTCTTCTGCTGCAAACATTCAACTGAAAGGCACTTCAGGTATTTTGGGTGACTATTCATGGTTATAATTTATGCTTCGATTTACATCAGGGGGCAGGAGGAGATTGGAAGCTTGCACAAATGTAGGCACTCGACCATCTAACGGCCTGTAAATTTGTTGAATTTCCAGCAACACCCTAGTCACCAAGCACCAAGCACTGACAGAACAAGCTGTGCTAAATATCTTTGCACGAATGCGCAGTGTTTGTGGGCATCAGCTGGGCTGAGTACCATCAGCTGAACAAGGCTCATGGTGCAGCCACAGGGCCTTACGAGGCACAGGGTGCAGTGCTGAGCGTGGCTCCTGGCCGGATCAGCTACACCTTTGGGCTACAGGTGAGCTACACCAATCACCCTGGAGGTAGATCTGCAATTACTTTGCGACGAAGAGGTGTTACTTATGCAATTTGAACATGGGTTAGCAAACGGTACGTTTTAAACGTGGGGTAGCGAAAACAAATTGACTTCAACGCAGGGTAGCAAAAATTGCAGAGAAGACAAAATGCAAGCAGCAAACCCAAACCCCAAACATTTCACATGAGGCTTCTATGGTAGCAAACAATGCATGGAGAAGAAGGATGCAGGCAGTGAATCCAATCCCCACAACAATGCCTTCCTATAGGATCCCGTTTTGCACTTCCTCTGAAGAAGAGCCTTCAGTTCACAAAGGCATGACCAACACCCACTCTAATACATTGCTTCCTACAGGGTCCATCCCTCTCTGTGGACACCGCCTGTTCCAGCTCACTTGTTGCCACGCACTTGGCGGTAGAAGAGCTGGAGCGCAAAGAGAAAGTCGGCGACAAAAGGGCCTCATTGGCTGCAGGCGCCAACACGATGGTGTGTTGTTGCAGGCAATGCAATGCAGGATAGTGGTTTCTTCAGTAAATGCCTCATAACAACTGATATTAGCTCTCAACTTCCCCCAACACACAATGCTGTGAGCATGAACAGTTTGGATCAGGTGTACTGACTGAAGCATGCTTTGTGCAACTGCCCAATGCAGCTTCTGCCCAGTACAGCAGCAATGTTCAAGGCAGCTTCAATGCTTTCTCCTGATGGGCGCTGCAAGGTACGTATGCACTTTTAAAGTGCAAGGGTTATCAAATGGCGATTGGTCTTGTGTATGGCAGCCCTATTTTACCACTTACCCAGCAAAACAGGGGGGAATGCTCATAAAATGCTCTCGTTTTACACAGACATTTCGATTGGTCTGACTACCATCCAATATTACCAACCCATTTCCACGACCCATTTAAACACCTCAGACCCTGGATGCTTCTGCTGACGGATACGTGCGCTCTGAGGGCCTGGCCATGGCTCTTTTAGGCCACCTTGACCCTCAAGCCCCACCGCCTATGGCCATTCTAGCGGGTACCGCAGTAAACCAAGACGGGAGATCGTCAGCCCTCACCGCTCCCAATGGAGTTGCTCAGCAGGTAAGCTTCAAAAGGCTAGCGGCTGGTTATGACTTAGTACTGCTAGATAGCCTAGGCAAGAAATCAAACGAAAAGCCTCAACTTGCAATGATCTGTTGCACTCAATGCAGGCTGTAATGCATGAGGCACTGTCCAGTGCTGGACTCCAGGGAGAACAATTGGCAGCTTTACAAATGCACGGTACGTATTGCAGATGTGCAGATGTGCGGTGCACCAAGTTAGGCAGCATTCATTTAGATCAAACCGTCATGAGGAGAAGCGTTTAGCCAGGCCAGCCATCCCACTACACATCTTCAAATAAGTGAACCTAGCTCTTTTTCGAGAACTGTTACTTGGTGTTTGTATCATCTACCCTTTAAAGTGAACCAATGATCTCTACTTGTCTGATGCACTCTACGTCTCTGATGCCTCATGCACGACAGGTACTGGGACATCTCTCGGGGATCCAATTGTAAGTAGCAGCTGATCCCTTTAATAATTGCAGTATGTTGTAAATAATCTTTGCGTATAGGACTTGCAACTTTGACATAGCTAGAGAATCATGCCGGAGCTGCTCAAAAGTTGGTGTCAAATTTGTGTACTTGCTTCTATTTCCAATGAGCACAGGAGGTTGGGGCAGCCATGGAGCATCTGGTGCCACCTGCATCTCCCCACTCCAAGCAAGCTGCACAACTGCATTTGCTAGCAGCCAAGAGTGTTGTGGGTCACGCAGAACCTGCAGCTGGCCTGTTGGGGCTCATGTATGCAGTACAGCAGGTGGGTCGACGTATACTTACATCGTAGATGCAGAAACTCGCAAACGGGGTTAAAGACACAGCGGACGTCAAGGAGCTCCGTTCACTGTGCTGGCAGTGTAAAGCATAAACAAAAAAGGCTTGATTTCCAAGTCGGTACACATTCAGCACCTGTACAGGTCAAGCAGAAATGACAATGTCAACACCACATTATGGCACTTACAATGAACGTTTTGCTTGCAGTATTTTGGCAAGAAACATCCCTCCACAAGGCTCTGCCAGTGCTGCACCTGCGCAGAAGCAACCCACATAAATTATACGCACACATTGGCACTTACGCTGAACGTATCGCTTACACAATTTTGGCGTGCAGGCTTCTCATCGTCAGGCCTTGCCAGTGCTGCACCTGCGCAGCATCAACCCGCATGTGGCAACTACCCTTGAGAGCCAGGGCATTGCCAGCTCACTCATACCTCGACGTGAGTTCTGACGAAAAAATCATTTTGCAGTCATTGGAAACCTGTGCGATAAAGAGCAAACCCTATACGAAAGAAAATACCAGCTTGGGTACCAAATCTTTGATGTCAGTATGGTGTGGCTCTGGGTGAGCACTACTTTAGAGTATCATAACTCATAATACATGCTGGTCTCAGTGTAGGCAAAAGGACACACTTAAATTGAAGAGCTTAAGGTATGCAAGAACGTGGACCAAGAGCCTGATTTTCAATTGTTTTACAGCTTGGCAATTACTGGCAATGACTGATGCCCTTGTGCAACAAGTTTGCAGCTATTATCAGTGCCATCAGATGATAGCTTTACAAGATCAGCCATGGCACAATGCAATTTGCCACTTCCGCTTCTTTTGACTTGCAGAGCACAAGCCTCTCCTTTCAGCAACCGACTTGAGAACATCCCCACTTGGAAGCCTGGCTGTGGGCACCTCCGGTTTTGCATTCCAAGGCACAAATGCTCATGCCATCATAACCGCACCTGTCGTCCATGATAGGCCTGTTGCGACTAGAAAACCAGCGGGTGAGACCAGAACCAGAGAAAACCATGCAGGCGCTAGCATGTATGATCACGAAGCACTGCTGTAATGAGTAGCATGACCTACTTGCACTGCTGGCTGTTGGCAGATAATGCCTTCTATACATTAGTCGTGTTGCTGGCATTTACCTTCGAGAGATGGTATAATTTTATCCAGGTTTACCAACATTAAAAGTCTGCTGATTTGTCATCGTTATGTACGTTCTCAGGGAAGAGCCTTGTGTGGGAGCCTGTGAGGGTTTGGCCGTACAAAGATCCTAGTCCAATGCTTGACCTTGCCAGCATGAGCAAGCACTTGCCAGATCCTACAGGCCCAAAGCAGGTGTGTGTGGTTGTGCAGAGGAAATTGGCACTTACATTATCGGGATTAGGACTAGGTCTCCCTCTATTCTGTTACTCATGTAAACAGCTGTATCGCCCAGGCCACGTGGCCTCTGCACAGGGTGAAACAATGATCTAAAACAAAGTGTTGAACTCAGTGGTATGCAGCAGGGTTCAGGATGCAAAGCATGTCTACCCGTGTGTATACTGTAAACAGTACATGTGCGTGTATATGCATGTGCACTGTAACCTAGCACGGCAACAAACGTTGCAAGTACTGGGCCCATGAGCCTGCACATTATCATTGGCATTTTGCTCTGTCAGATGCCAATCGTGCATTGTCTATTTCATTGATCACGCTTCATTCGTATTGACTTCTGCTCAGACATAAACCTGCAACAGACACAAAAGTGCACAACCAACGCCTACCTCTAATCCAGAGCCTATTAACAAAGAGCCTTCAAGGCATCTCCCGGAACAACAAAATGTATATTCATGTTGTTCCCCTTGGAACTGCGGGCACAACTAACATTTAGCACACCATAACTCCTCTACTAGATTTGGGCAAACCCCTGCACAAAGTGCACCAACTAGCCATTAAGTTGCACAGCCACGCTATAAGAAGCCTAAACAAAATCACGAAGACAAGACCTAACCTACACATCAACAAAAACAACAGGGATAATGGGGAATTTGATGGGGGGGGTGCCGGTAGAGCGACAGGCTTCAGGAGGGCAAGGCGCAGGCTGGATTGCATGGTCGAAACCCGCCAGATCCTGAAAAGTTCCTGTTTCTTCTCTCTATCAGTTTGTCGTGGGGCTTTGGCTACTGTGAGCGCTAGTTGAGAGCATTTCCTTCAAATACGCTCATGTTTATCAGCATTGACATTTTTTTAGCGAGTGGGAGGTGTAATCATGATAGGTCAGTGTGTGCTCAAGCTTTGGTAAACTTCCTCACCTGTACTACCCACAGCATATTTCTTGAAGGCTGAATGTAACATCGATAACTCCGCTCATGAACATATTTTAAACACATGTAATTACTGAAATATACTCGTCTGCGTCTGTCTACTTCTACATAGTTTTCCCCACACTTATTGCATCTGCTCCTTTTCCTCTCAGGCGATGTTTGTGGTGCAGCTCAGTGCCCCTCGCCATGCTTACTTGTGGGACCATGCTGTCCTAGGAAATGTGCTGATGCCTGCAGCTGGGATGCTTGAGATAGCACATGCAGCTGCCGCATCCCTCCTTCCTCCAAACAGCAACAACAACTCCGCCACATCCTACCCCCAGAACACACTCCTCCTATCCAGCATCACCATCCCCAAACCCTTCTTCCTCTCAGATCGCAGCACCACCACCGGCAACAGCAACAGCAACAGCACCTGCCAACTTTTTTGTGCAGTATTTCCAAGCTCAGGCACGGTGTCCGTGCAGTCTGGCACAAACCATACACACCTCACAGCTACGGCTACCCACACAGCATCGCATAGCAAACCCTACAACACCACGCCACGGTCAGCTGCCACACACAACACCACGCTACGGTCAGCTGCCACCTCCGTCCTAGCCCAGATCGCTGCACATGCACTTGAGGCATACACAGCTGTTGGCATGTCCGGCAAGGCATTTGCCGTTATCAAAAGCAGCTACAATGCAGAAAACTCACCCGCCCCTTCTGACATGCTGGATGCTGCACTTCAGCTCGGTGCGTGTATGCAGCGCAGGTTTTCTATGAATTTGTATGAAAATGGAATGTTAAATATAGGCTGGGCTTAAGCACGTAGCATATGCGTTGGCCTGAGATAGGACAATTCACGCTGTGGCCAAGACGACCACGCTTTCTCAGAAGTTACCAATAATTCCAAAGTAATCCCTGCTTTTAATTTCAATGTCAAACACTGAGTTTTACTTTCACTTCTTCACAAACTTCTTGTTTCTTGTATTTAACCACCTAAGTACAACTTGCTCAGGCATTTTCAATCACGATGCATTCACAGGTGCTATCCCTACCACCAACAACCCACAGCATCCTACAGCAGGTGTGCGCGTGCCGGCAGCTGCAGACAGCTATGGCATGGTTGCACGAAACACCAGCACTCAGAAAGGATTGCCTGGCACTGCCTCAGCCATTGCTGGCGTGAAGCCTATACTACCAGCAGGGGCAACGTCGGTCAAGCCCATTGACGGGGATCTGTGGAGTGGTTTGAGCAAGGACAGCAGGGTGGTGATGGTGGGAGACTACCAGCTGCTGGGTGAGGATGGAGTCTCAGGGTGCTGCCTGAACGGTCTACAGGTGAGCTGGCAGGTCTCGCTCTGTCAGTGCAATGAACAGCAATTACACAAGATCCAGCAGTGATTGGCGAGCACGCACTTTGCTTAATTCAACCTTTCAAAGTACACCCACAATTGAAATCTGTATCAGTGCGTGAGCAGCTGACAGAGAAAGAGGTTGCTGCTCTGATGGTATGATCTATCTGTTGTCATGAAGCAGTGAATATAACTGCCTTCTTGTGACTCATCTTTGGTAAGAATACCCCTGATACGCAACTTTTAATTTGGTCTGAACAGTCCAAGTGCAGCACCAGCGTGAGAATGCAGCACCAGCGTGAGAATGTCCGTGGCTACTTTAAACATCTAATAGCACTAAATCAAGTGTTTCAATCTTTCCATGCCTGGGCGCCTGCACAACACTTTCCAGGCTCGCCTTGTGGCCAGCAACACCCTCCTACGCCACCGCGAGCTGCAGCAGCAGCATCAGGCTGCAGCAGCCACCGCATCAAAAGCTGGTGGTGATCCAGGCAGGCGTGCGCTACACAAAAACTACCGTGCCAAGCCACGCCGCAGCAAGCACCCAGGCACAGCACCAGTGCAGGCAGCACGCCCTTCAGCAGCAGAACGGCAAGGTCCACCCAGGTTGTCAAACACCCTGTACACCCCTGGCGAGCTGGTCGATTGCCCTGGCCCCGTCTCCACACAGCAGCCATTACACACAACCTTCCATCCACTTCCCAGTCCACGCCCCTCCATCATTGGCACCACCGCGGCCCTTGCAATTATGCAGCAGGTGGCAGCAAGCGCAGCAGCACGGCAGGGGGGTGTCAGACTGTCTAGCCACTCCAGCTCCTATGCTTCTGCAGCATTGCAAGGACCAGGGGCAGTTTGTGAGGCCAGCTCCAGTGGGCTGCTTGGAATGTGCAAAACAGCAGCAGAGGAGGGAGTTGCATGCACATTTGACAGCAATGACGCCCCCCTCCGTACATTATCTGAAGATACTGAATTCACGCTGGAGTGTGGTGCTGGTCTTGTCCACCTCAACAGTCAGCACCCAACAAACGGCTCTCGCTTTGGCAGCACCAGCACCCAAGGAGTTCTCACAGCAAGCAGGCTGACGCCACATGTTGCAGCAGGAGAGCAGAGTGGAGCATATAACTTATGCCCTGAGCCCAGAGGAGCACTCAGCAGCCTGGTGCCCAAGGCCGTGCAGCCCTCCAGCACAGATCAGCTCACTGTGGCCGTGCGTGCGGTGGGCCTGAACTTCCGTGACGTGCTGAACGTGCTGGGCATGTACCCCGGTGATCCTGGCAACCCTGGGGGTGACTGCTCTGGTGTGGTGGTTGGGGGTGCTGGCCATGCACCCGGCACTCCTGTGTTTGGGCTGGCTGTGGGCAGCTTGGGCACATGCGTGCACTGCTCCCCACTCACCATGGTGCC
>Ga0307945_1000202_pt1:0-15000 | contig 37165 bp, 41 predicted proteins | sample OrgLakmetagen228_FD_201818 | JGI IMG/M metagenome (GOLD analysis project Ga0307945, IMG submission 201818) | Saline water microbial communities from Organic Lake, Antarctica - #228 | ecosystem: Environmental > Aquatic > Non-marine Saline and Alkaline > Saline | place: Antarctica: Organic...
GGCTTTGTATGTTTGTATATGTGTGTCTATGAGTGTAGTGTGGATGTTTGGTGGGTGTGTCGGGGTGTGCGTGCATGTGCTCATTCAAGGACAGCATGATGGAGCGCGTGCAGGCTAAACTTCTCAGGGTATCAATTACCCCCTCACACCTTACTTCCACAGACACACACGAGATGCTCCATAACATATTTGTAGGGTTGGCCAGAACCATATATATACGGTGTATATAAGGTATTTTTGGCAGGGAAATTACCAAATGTACGGTCACATACGGTGTAAGTATACGGTTCTGGCCGACCCTACACATACGCTCAACACAATATGTACAATCAACGTCACCACTGCTCATTCTGACACACAAACACACACCTGCTGCTCAGTCAGCATCCTCCTAATTACAGATCAATTGCATTTCACAAGCGTACACATGCACACACGCACACCCATTCCTGATACGCACACACACCTGCTGCTTGGTCCCCTTCCCGGTATTCCGCTTGGGCCGGGATGGTCTACGTCCATAGCATTGATACCCTGTGTGTGAGAGTGAATGCGCACATGCAAATTATTTCCTATGCGGCAAGGCGGTGAGGGGCTCTGAGGTGCTGGCACCTAAGTGCTCTTTCTTTTGATGACACTGGAATGTGTTAACACAACCAGCGCAGCCTTATTTCCCCTCGTTCCGTGGGCATAATCATTTGCATAAACAACCCAATCCCCACACAATGGGCGACCAAGCAACGAGGGACCTTTAGCAAGCACAGAGAACACTCCCTTTACCAAATCAACGGAGCCACTCGGCCATCAAGAGCTTGAGACACCTTCGCAACGAGGAACGAGCCAACACTTTGCGTCACCCCACCCACCCACCTGTATTGGGTTCCCCTGTGCATCCATGTCAGTCATATTCTCTGGGTCTAGGGCAGGTCGCTCTAACCCGGTGCTTGGTGCGAGCAGCTGCAAGCACGTGTGTGTATGTGCGTGTAGGTGTGTGTGTTCATGTGTTTAATGTGTGGGTGTGGGTGTGGGTGTGGGTGTGTGCCTGTGTGTGCAATGCAATTGTGGGGGTGTGAGCGGGTTGTTGTGGGTGTTTCCGAATGTGCAGGTGGATATTTGTGTGTTGTGCGGGTGAGCAGGTATGCGGGTGTTAGGTGGGGTGGGGACGTATGTGTATGATAGTTTGTAGCGGGGAGGAAAAGGGGTAGAGGGGTGCAGTAAAGGAGTCAACTTATGGTAATATGGATTGAACTTTTTTTCCTTTGCTCATGTTACATAGGGTAGGCCAAAATCGTGTTTCACTATTCTAAAACTGTACATACCGTATGCATACAGGTACATACGTTCCAACAACGTGTCCCGTATATACAGAGAATTGAAACCCCTCAGAATTCCTTCCACAGACTAAAGTCCACCCAAGCAGCAGTGAGTGAATTGTCAGGATGAGCGTCATGCATCCTTGAGGTCAGTTCACACGCAAAATATTCTGTCATCAACTTCCTCAACCAGCTCATCCAAACAAGCAAACAGAAAAAGATAAGTTGTATATAAAGATAAGCGTAGGAAGGTTTTGTTAGGCATATGCCACTGTCATCGCCTTTCATCCTTTTCCAAAACGGCTCCAACACACACACACACACACACATGTCACAAGCGTGTTTGACATATGCGTGCATCAATACAGCATTCCACAAAAATTAGGATCCAGAGCTGGTCCGTCCTGTACATCATATCCGCATACCCACGCAAGCAGCTGCACAGGCAGTGAGATAGCAGAGCATAAAACGTGGCGTGCTCCCATGCAAGCGCTTACTCCCAACAGGCTCAACCTGCGCAGTTGCCACGTGCTCCACACACTGCTCTTATCTAGTTAGTTACTTGATGGTGTCAGTTATATTCAATGGTGCTATAGTAATGCAAGATACATCAAGTGCATTAGGATGACCACCCCCTTTCTTCACGACACATCTGATTGCTCACTGAACGCCGTTCCAACGTTGATATGCCAGCGCCATCTCCACTCTTTGTCGATGCGTCCCTCTCCTTTCTCATCGACCCAACCCAACAACGCATCCTCAGTGAAAATGTTGCCCTGACCATCACTGACGGCAGAGCTCATTAATAACCATGCAGCCCACTCCACTGAGACAATACAACAGCCTCTCGTTTTGAGTGACTCACTTCCTCGAGCTCAGCTCGGCAGCTAACCCTCCCAACAGCTCTCACACACACACACTTACGCATTTACATACACACAAATCAGCAGCTGCGCTTTTGCTCTGGTACCCTCCCACTTAACGACAAAATAGCGTCTCACCTCCTCTAACTCTATGTCTGTCTGCTCAATCTTAAGCACCGATGCTTTGAGCAGACGCTTGGCTTCCAGCACGTGTCGACCAGAGATGGTGGGCTCACAGAACACACGAGCCATGGCCTCACTCAAACGGACCTGAAGGCAAGCACAGTCGTTTCTGTGCGTGTTTTATGTGTGTATGCATGCCCTTTCATTGTGTACGCGCTGTATGCATGTGTGAGTGTGTGTATATGTGCGTCCCCACGCTTAAGCTATAACTGCGTGCCTGCACTAATTTGCAAGCTTCAGAACAGGGGAACAGGCGATCCCTCTGTTTTTTCCAGCCCCCTGCTGAGCTTCACACACAATCTCCACGCATCCCCTTTGTTTCCAACCACCCAACTGTTACTCGGTACAAACATTCACACGTAAATGCGCAAAGACTCACATCAGCACACCCATGCACGCAAACACACCAAAGCCTCGGCTGTTACTGAGGACACACACAATGAACATACATACACACCCACACACTTACCAAAGCCTCGGCTGTTACTGAGGATACACACACAATGAACACACATACACACCCACACACTTACCAAAGCCTCGGCTGAAACTGAGGATACACACACACAAATGAACACACATACACACCCACACACTTACCAAAGCCTCTAGCTGTCGCACGGTGATGCGGTAAGAGGAGCCAGACCCTGGGGCAGCATCCTCAGACCGCAGCTCTTTGTAAGCCTTGACCTATGTATGTACATGCCCGCACGCACACAGACGTACACGTTAATGAGGCAAGCATGCCAAAGGAAGCGTACGTATTCATGCGTGAGTCAAAATCATTATTGTGTGCGCCAGACCCTGGGGCAGCATCTCCAGACTGCAGCTGTTTGCACGCTTTGACCTGTGCATGCGCATGCACACGCACACGCACACACGTATGTACATCCCCCCCCATATACACACATAAATGCAAACACACGCGCACGCAATCATACACAATATGTCAAAGACATACAAACACACCAGCAAGTCCTGCGCTTCCGCCGACACACGCGGCTTGATGGCGCGTGCGTACTTGAGGTAGTGCTGCATCTGCTCCATGGTGTACGGTACATCAGCAAAGGCACCACCCTGCAGTTTGTGTGTGTGTGTGTGTGTGTGTGTGTGTGTGTGTGTGTGTGTGTGTGTGGTGGGGAGGGGTGTGTGTGTGTTGTTATATGTGTGTGTGTGCGAAAAATGTGTGTGTTCAGGCCTGTCCCTCTCGTTAATACATATTTGTGAGTGTGTGTTTATGTGTGTTTTTGTATGATCGTAAAGAGTGTGTGTGTGCGTGTTCAGGCCTGCCTCTCACTCACTTGGATGCAATGCATTAAGGCAGCGCTGTCACACACACACACACACACACACACATGCACACACAAGAAACAGCAGGACCAGACACCCACCCACCTGGAAGCGATGCAACGAAATGATGTGCTGCGCGATGCGTGCATCTGTGGCTTCGTTGGTTTCATCAATCATGACATGCATGAGATCAAAGCGCGACAGGATGGCGGGGGGCAGTGCAACATTATACTTGAGGGGCTTGGCCTGTGGGTGTAAGTGAGGGCACACATCTGTAATTAAACAAAAATAGAGTAAAAAGGGTGGCTCCACCGATCTCACACAAGTGTGAGGCACGCAACTTCTTGCAATGCAAACACACGTATATCAGCGAAAATGATGTCACAATTACATACTCGCTTTCAAGGTGTTATGGCCTCGCACCATTTGTGCATACGTTCCATTTGGTTCCTAAACCCACCCCTGACGTGTCGTGTTCGGACGGCCACCGTTTCAATTCTGCTGATCTCAGTTTTGGGTCCACCTACCTACTTGCCAGCATGTAGCGGCCTAGTGTCATACTTAAACTCAGACTCCAAACCGCCACTTAGGTTGTTGTGGCAGCCAGCTGTTGTAATTTGCAGATATATACATTGCAACTGCAGCTGCCAACTGTCGTACTCTGCAATTCTATAATGGTGCCCACCCCCCCTACCGTGTCGTAGCGGCCTCCGATGGGGTTTGCGGCGGCTAGCACCGAGGCACGTGCGTTGAGGGTGGCCTGGATGCCTGCTTTCGTGATGGAAATGGTCTGCTGCTCCATGGCCTCATGGATGGCCACCTGTGTGTGTTTAGGGAGGAAGGGGTGGGGTTTACTCGGCTAGGTTGTGAAAAGGATAGTAATTGGCTAAGTTCAGCAACTTATTGTTAATCGCCCTTTTACGCTGCTGGCGAGCAAGGAAGCATTCAGGGCAAGCTGAATAGGGGCTCTCACACAGAAACACTTTGCCCTCCATTGCGCACTGTCACTCAGCTTTCCGTTTTTAGAGTGACCTGCTTGCAGCAACCAACAACCCTAAAGTGACCTGCTTGCAGCAACCAACGTTTTTAGAGTGAGCTGCAGCAAAAGCATGGTTTTTGATGAACTAGGGCAAAGAAGCAGAACAAGTCGGTTCAAAAGCACAAAAACACACACACATAATGTTCCCTGTCCCATTTGTCTGTGCAACACACCAAGACCTCACCAAGTAACAGTGCAGCCTGATTCCTTTCATTAAAACACACACGCAATCACACACACATGTAGGGTTGGCCAGAACCATATATATTCGGTGTATACGGTATTTTTGGCAAGGAAATCACCAAATATACGGTCATATAAGGTGTATATATATGGTCCTGGCCAATCCTATACAAGTATGTACACACACCTGATCCTTGACGTCCATCTTGTCAAACTCGTCAATGCAGCAGATGCCGTTGTCCGCCAGCATGAGCGCACCCGCCTCTATTGCAAACTCGTTGTTCTCAGGCTCCTTCACCACAGAGGCGGTCAGGCCGGCAGCTGTGGAGGCCTTGCCAGTGGTGTACACGGCACGAGGGAGAAAGCGGGTCACATACCTGTGCGTGTACGTGCGTGTGTGTGTGTGTGTGTGTGTGTGTGTGTGTGTGTGTGTGTGTGTTTGTGTGTGTATGTGTTTGCGTGTGTGTTTGCGTGTGTGTGCGTGGGTGCAAAGAGGCAGCCAAGTCGGAACAGCCACACCAAATTTCTTGCTATCACACAGGGATCCCCATTTCTATGCAGCGGAGCCACTTGAATGACAGGTACCCCAGGCTACACCAAGGCAAACGAACAAATTGCCACAACACGCTTCAAACACGTGCACAATAACAAACAAACCGGCATACAAACAAAAACAGGCACACAAACATGCACGCGCACTCTCCCCCCAGGAACACGCACTTGAGGATTTGGGACTTTGCGCATGACGGGTCGCCCACGATGCAGATGTTAATGTCTCCACGCAGGGCCATGCCCTCGCGGGTGTCTTTGTGCACACCCCCAAACAGCATGAGCAGCACGGCCTGCTTGATGGAGTCGTGGCCCCAAACACTGGGCACCATGCTGCGTGTGAGCTTAAGGTAGATCTGCGCGTGGGGTGGGGGGATAACGAATGCAGTAAGAAATGATCAAAAGAGGCTTGTGAGTGACCCTGTATGACTTTATGAACACACACACATACACACACACGTGCGCGCGCACGCACGCGCGCACCTGAGGGTCAGCCTTCATAGCCAGCACCTCCTCCTGGTGCCTTTCATCATAAGTGCTCAGCACCTCGTCAGGGTTCATGTCATCATCACCACGGATGTTGACCATACCCTGCAAGAGTGTGTTTATGTGTCTGTGTGAGCAGATGCTAAGAAGCGCCCAAGATCATGCATGTCTATACACATCTACTTGCAAAACCTCAAATAACGATGCAGGCATAATAGAAGAACCCTTTCCTTGGTTGAGCATCTAAATTGCAACCAACCGGTCTTGTTGTTGTAATTTCATGATAATTTCCAGCCATCTCACTCTTATGCACAAGCTGACAAAGCATTCCAGCAAACCTGCACCCCTCTCCTTCACAATGACACAAGGCAATGCCAGCTAAGATGGTGCAAATGGATCTAAGGCAAACTTCAATCATCTTAACTGGCAGGGCGTTCCAGCGAGCCTCACCCCTCTTCTACACAGCGACACCAGGCATTGCCAGCGAAGATGAAGTGGTGCAAGCGGATCTCAGATACACAGGCTTCACAGTTCAGTTCCACTGGAGACTTTATGAGTCCTAGATTATGGCAGATGAGCAGATGAGAACATCAAGACAGAAGCCACCAGAGCCACCTATTTGCTACAACGTCCTAACCCAAACTTTGCTGATGGTGATGGAAAGCTGCACATTTAAATCAGAAGACCACAACGATGTTCCGCCCCCACTTTTCACAAGCAGCACACACGCGCTGTGCTGCCCGCCCCCCTTTCACACAAATAGCAGCATACGCTTGCTGTGCCGACCCCCCTCGATCAATATAAAAGCGCTCAAAACACACTCACCCTGCTGAGGGCCCTCACTCTTCATATGTACAAACGAGAGCACACTCACCGTGCTGACGTCATTGGACACAATGGAGTTGGCGATGAACATGAGGCGGTATGTCATCTCCCGCGCGCCAAAGGACTTCATTGTGAAGCCCTCGCCTGCAGGTTCGTGGGAATATGTGTACAAGCGTGTTTAAGGTGGACATGATTTTATCCACGGAATTGGCATAGCACGGGGCTCTGACATGCGCCAAAGAAATATGTGGTGGAGGCCGTGCCTACAGAACACGTGTGTGTGCGTGTGTGTGTGTGTTAAAGCACACCTTTTTGGGGCGGAGCCCCCCTGGGCGTAGTCCTTTTATGTTTGGGTGGACACGTGGCAAAAGAATAGAGCGTTGGGCCATTTGGGCAACCTTATAGCGTAAAAATTGTATGAAATAGAAGCTAATTTTGCGCTGATTCCGAAACACCCCGGTCAAACCCCCCTCCACGCGCGACCTTGAAGGAGTCGCGTGTCTTTGTTCCCCCCGGGATGCAATTGGGTGTATTGATCTTATATTTAGAATGTTTGCCATCATATTCTTAGCCCTTCTTCTCAGTAGTGGTGTCGTTGAGTGCGGTAGAAGGCCGACCGATCCCAACACGCTAGCAGCGCTTGCAGCAGCAGAGCAGAGACGGTAGCACCTTGACAGCACTCGGGAGGGCAGGTGAGCGAGCGGGCCCGGGAGAGGACCCGCGTCCAGCACTTGGCACAGCACTTGGAGCAACAGTCTCAGCCTGGCATTGCCACTCAGCAGGCACAGGAAGCAGCAGCCCAGCCAAAGGTGGTGGCTTTGAACAACCGTATGGAGCTCAGGCGTTCAGAGGAGCAGTTTAGAAGGATTGCAATCCACCTGAACTGCTTGCACATGACACACAGCGGTGTACACAGACGGTATGAGGGACTGTGCAAACTGTGCAAGAGCGGGGGGGTGCAGCACTGAATTGTCTAACTCATTAGAATGCCGCTCTTCAATGCAAAGACCAGGCTGCCATCTCAGAAATGGTTGAACAGGAGCAGTGGGGTGCGGAGGGGGAGTGCAGCCCCCCCGAATCGCTCTCACTACATTTGGTACAACTTCAATGCAGGCGCAGGCTCCGCCCCATTTTTTGTGATCCGCAGGATCACACCCTACTTGTTTGTTTGCGTTTGCATTCCTTTAGGCTTCCTGCATGGCATAGCATCTGCAGTGTCTTGCGCCCCACCTCAACTCCCTCTTGCCAAGAGCAAATGAGCATGTTTTTTCAATTGTACTCCTTCTTACCACTACCCAACTAGATACAGCTAACATCCAAGTACAAACAACACACATCTCAACCCTTCACCACTTGGTTCCTGCGCCTTCGCTACCCTCTGCCGACAACGATACACAGCCCAGCCATCCCCTCCACGATTTAATTCATATTGCATCAACAGGAAAGACTGAGGCATCATCGCTTACTCCCTGCGCCTCTGGAGCCACTGCCCGTCAAATAAAATCGCACAGCCAGCATCTTCATGAATGCATCAGCAATAGAAGAGACAATATGACCCACAATCAACCACCTCCTCTGCCTTTGGAGGCCCTGCCCATCAAATATAGCCCACCCCCACAACTGCATCAACAATCGAAAGACACTCTGACCCACCACCACCCACCTCCTCCGCCTTTGGAGCCCCCTCCCGCGCCCTTCCCAGAGCCCAGCGCCCCCACATCTGGCACCACTATAAGCGTGCCCGTGGCCACGATCTTGTCTCCAGCCTTGGCCACCTCCACCTGCAGGGACGCAAGAGGAAAAGGAGGCTTTTTAAATCGACATCCCAGCATTACCCGCGGCGTGCCAACGTCAATGCCTCCTCTGCTTTGACTGCCTCCTCCTACAGTGACGTAGACAACAGGTGGGAATGGAAGCTATAGCTTGTGGTGGAGTTTGAATGCCTCCTCTACAGTGAAGTAGACAGGTGGTGGGGAATGGGAGCTATAGCATTGGTGGTGCCTGCTAGCAGCTCCCTCCACGCCAAAGGTGTACCATAACACGGTATGAAGATAAGGTAACTTTGACCCGACGTGTGTGTGCCAGCATGGTTAAGACCTGCCTGAGTGTGGTGCAGAGTGCAAGCCCGTGCTGCGACAGCTGTGGTGCAAGACAGGGTCCCTGTCCAACAACAAGGCAGACAATTGACACCCATCTTCTAGGAGCCAGCGTCGCGTACAACCTAACAATTTGTGTCCCCTATGATGGCATCAACCGTGCAATGCACATCGTAAGAGCCCTACACGCCAATGTGCCACCATCACATAGCGCTAGGGTCGGCCAGAACATGTATATACAGGGTGTATACACGGTACTTTGGGCAGGAAAATGACCAAATATATGGTCATATACGGTGTATATAGTATATATGTGGTTCTGGCCATCCCTACATAGTGTGCACACTTGCCTGTGTGTGCCGCACGATGACATCCATGGTACGAGGCAGGCTCCCTCCTGGCACCTCCCCAGGGTCCTCCTGCACTTTGATGCGCTGCCAGTCCACAAACACGCTCTCGTCACGCACAAGGTGCCAGGCCTTGCGGTTGCCGCACGTGGTGTTGGTGCAGATGATGGGCTCCGTGTACTTGAACTGCTGCTGGATGTTGCGTACCTGGGTGTATGTGTGCATACGTCTTATTGTTGCTCATCCACAAAAGCGCAATTCCAGATGTGTATGGGTGCGCGTACGTGTGTGTCGGTATGTTTGTGTGGACGTGTGTGTGTGTATGTGTGTGTGCAGCGTTCCAACTACCACGCTCTAGACACAGGCAGAATCTGCGCACCACAGTGGAGCAGTCCAGGCATCGGAAAGCTCCCAGGTAGAGTTCTGGCCGCACTTCACTGGTGCGTGTGACCGTGCCTGTAAAGCTTGACAGCTCCCCCACTTTCTCCACCCTGCACAGAGTAAGCGTGTAATATGTCCATATGTGCGTGCCTAGTACCTACCTCCGTTCCAGCAAACATAACTGTATGATCCATTTATAGAAAGCACATACTTGCAGGCAAGCACACCCGGGCGCATTTCCTACAGCACGCAGTGCTGGAATCTACTCCTACGTTCTAGCTTTTATCTGTGTGCTAATGTGCTCTTTCATCCTTCAAGTCTGTAATTGCATGCGTTGTGCAGGTTGTTCATATGTTTATATAAGTGTGCAGATTGTGTGGTATGTAGTATGCACGCAATCGATGTCCTTGCGTGGTTGTGCGTATGAGTGTTTGTGCATGCCTGTGTGTGATGGGTTTCTGCACATGCGTGTGCAGGTGCATGAGAGTATGTTGTGTATGTATAAATGTGAGATGCAGATTATGTATGTGTACGTGTGTTTGCTTGTGTTATGGCTCCGTTCTGTGACTTGTCTGTCGTGCTCATAAGGACCTACCTGAGGTCACGCAGCTTGTCACTGGCCAACATGTTGATGATGGACACGTAGAACTCCTTCTCGCTCCCATCCTCCTCCTGCGTGCAAGGTGGACGGTGAGTTGGGCTTGCATTTGAACACGACAGCTACCCCTCCTATGCCTGCCCCTCCGGCCCCCTGATGCACCCAAACCAAAGACACTCACCTGTGCGAACTCAGGCTCTGCCACCCTGACCACCTCCTGCACAGCTTTGCGCAAGGAGGGCTCCAGGCGGTAGAAAGAGCTCATGATCATCTGGGCAACCGCAGGGTTCCAGGCCACCAGGTGCGTCCAGTCCACCGTTAGGGTCCTGCTGTCCTCGACACGCAGGCGAGATATTTGCTGATGGTAGAAGGGGATGGTTTTTGCCTGCGAGCCCCCGTCCTGGATGTCGCCCTCCTCCCAAATGTCAAGGAACTTGCGGAACTTCTCTTGCACAAGGCCGTCCAAGTCGTCTGAGTTTGCATTGAGAAGCAGCAAGTTTTCTTCGGCTGCATCACCGTTTGAACCCGGCGGGGGGAGCTCCTCGCGTGCACTCATGATTTGAATTCTGACCGGCACGAAACAGGCTCAGGTTTCTATAATATTACACTGTACAATTAACAATCGTATTTAAGCACAAAAAGTTGGCTTCGGCTTTTAATTTTCTAGTCGCTAGTCGCCTTGAACGTCGTTCATTCACACTCCCCTGGCCCTAGAATCGAGGGCAAGCTGTGCGACGCTAGTTTTTTGTGATGGAGCTCGTGTTCAAGATATTTGAGCCAATCGTCGGAAAGCAATCTGGCACTTTACTTTTTTGTTTCGCTGCGCCATCACGACGAACTTTGCGATGGCGTTTGGGGTGTCAAACTGGCCCGTTCCCTTATGCTAGGCCAGCATCAGAAATCCCCATTTCTGCTCCTCGGTTTTGGCCGGGTGTTCAACAGACGAGAAGCCGAACGCGTGATTGCGGCCCCGATAGACCACCCCTTCGAACATAAATTGGCAAACATATAGATATCAGTTTATTAAATATACACGCCGAGTTTCAGGGCGTACGGTGCAGTGTTTGAGCCGCAGTGACATCGCACAGGCTTGAGGTCACATTTGCTGCCAACTTCGGGTCAGTCAGGGGAGTGTGTTCACAATTACTGTGTTCCAGAACTTCCGCGAGCGAAACCCCGCTAGAGAACGTCTGCTAGCGGTGAACACTGTTACAACCGGCAGTCATAGACCTAATAGAAACTGAATAGAATACATGTGTCAAATTAGCCATGCCCACCCATTTGCTGAAATCCGCCATCAAACAGCCATATATATGAGCAATGGGTGTATGCCCTAACCAAAACTTAATCTCTCCCTCATTTACCAATCAGGTAAAAACTTAAACTAGACAGGCGTGTGTAATGTCTACACTATACACAGATTATTCTCCAACGACGTTGTCAGGTCAAATTACGGTCACTGCAAAGTATAAGACTCAGCACATCTACTGATCGACGTTATGACGTACAGGTACAACAAACAAAATGCAAGGCCTCATGCCAACACAATACTGTGCATCTCACTCCTCTCTCCTCTCTGCAGTTTTATCACTCATCATGAAATTAAATTCATCACTTTCACTTTCAGTTCAAATCCCTGGCATCAAGTTCCGTTTGGACGACCGCAGCTGTGTGGTTGCGCCCACAAGATACCTGGAAAAAAGTGGTGCAACCGAGAAAAAGGCCATTGGATTGCAGCGTGGATGTTGAAGAGCATGTTTTGGCAAAGAAACTTTCAGCCCCTGCCCTGACCTAATCTAGTACCTTGTTCCCGACATTCAAACAAAATTCCTCCAGACGCAATTACTAATACTAATAAGCTAATAAGCACTGCTGGTTCCACCACTCCGCTGCACTCTCATTCGCTCTGACACAAAAAGACAGCTTTAGCAGGCTGTTCTACAAACATCATCATTGCACTGTTTCACACCTGCAAGGCTTTCCAGGGCTTGATATAGGACATGCGCAGGTCGTAATAGCGCTTAGGGCTCGTATGAAGTCGTTGCACTTGAGATGGGTTCCAGCGATCGTGGTTATCGCCTTGGCCTAGCTGGCCGGAGCCACTGTCACCCTGAGCGTATCCACGGCACAGCGGAGGTCATGGCACAAGCATGTGCACCTCTGCGGAGGTGGTCATTAGCTAATAACGCACACAATACAATGTATATTAGTGCTCCTGGATGCAAGCAAACTGAGAAATCATGCCAGCTAGGGACTTGTGCTGGATCAGGGAGGGAGGCATGCTTGGCCTGCAAGTGATCAACAAATAAATCCATCACCCCACCATCAGCCAGGAATCCTCGTTGTAGGCCCCATTCCAGCCCCACATTAGCAGACGCCCATCCTGAGTGATGCCTGCTGAGTGCTTCCATCCTGTGCCAGCATCAGAACATCCCATTGCTACTGAGGATATTTGCTCATAACGGACAAAAAAATGGAAAGAACAGCCCGAGGCGTCTGCACTGCTGGCATTCTTTCCCAGTTGGAAACAATTCAGCAACAGATCCCTTCTTGGACATGGCAGGACAGGAGAATGCCAGCACTCTCTTGTGAACATGCCGAGCCAGTTGCAAAGCCTCTTACCAGCTGATAAGTCTTTAGGATCAGAACCGTTGCCCAAGCCAGGAACACCCCGCAACTCAGTAGGAACCTTTACGGGCAGCCGGACCTGTCACATGAAGTTAGGCATGAAGAAAATTGGCAAGTGAGCAGCTTACTTCGTATGCCGTACAAGAAAATGTCGAAAGTAAGCTTACTTTAAAAGTTTCCTGATCAAGGTGAGACAGGAAATTATATGTGGCTTTCATACGCCATACCAATCTCATACATCTGAAAGCAGCAACAGAGGACAGCTCACCTTCATAGATGCCTCTCCGCGACCCAGTGCCCCAAATTCGTCGGTTCCCCAAGTGAACATCCGGCCGATGGCTGTGCCCGCCATACTGTGCATTTGGCCCAAGGCAAGCGTGCTCACACCACTCAGGCCCTGCACCTGTACTCATTGCAGCAAATGAGTACGCAAAATAGCATGACCACCAACTATGTTGTTAAATTCAGCATTAGACAAAAAACCATTGGTTCATTCACTCAATTCCACCGAGACGGTTCAGAAATTACTCTCATGCAAGTATAACCCTTACTACCACCGTCCACCCACTCCCATCACAAATCAAGAAAGAAGTACTCCTTTATTACATCACACACTCCAACACACACTCCAACACACACCCCAACACACCCCAACACACACAGACCTGTGTCGGCATCATGTGGTGCTCCGCAACCCCATGGCCGAGTTGCCAATATAAGCCATGCCCCCAGGTCCATGCACGCCCCTGCTCATCCACAGCACCTGTGGAACGCAAGCAATTCTCTCAACATCACACTAAGTTGAAACCTATGTAGGTATGCACAAGTGTTGCCCTCCTTTTTTTGTTGAGGACAGCCCCAATACTCAGCCGGCAGGAACGCTGCCGGCAGGAGGGCGGCCGGCAGGAAAGCTGCCGAAGTGCTCCTTTGTCTGCTTGTACTACACATGCTTAACAATGAATCATATTTGTATTAGTTGGAGATGTCTAGTAGGTAGATGGATGAGAAGCTCTCCAACCCTAACACATAATCAGAGGCTCACAGCACCACTTTCTTACAATTGTATTCAAGACAAGTCTCCAACAGTATGAGGGACACAATCGCACTCGCATCGTATATTGTATCGCACCCGAGTTAAAGTAGTTGGCCGCCAAAGAGCGTACACGCGTGCTGCGTAAAGCGCGTATGTGCTGCGGCTCCCATTTCACATCCCCACCCCCAAGGCCTGCACCTGCATGTGTGTGCGTGTGTGTTTTGTGTGCATTTGCGTATGCATGCATGCATGTATGTGTGATTATGTAGGCATGCATGCTTTTCAGCTCACGCGTTGGTATGCCTGACATCATGAGTTATGAATTACTTTGAAATGCACAAGAACATGTGTGTTACCTTTTCCGCCTAAGCCCAAAGCGCCGGTTGCACCCCCCCCCCATGAGAGGACCTCTCCATTTCTAGTCAAGGCCAGGGAGTGCTCTGCACCTGCAGCAAGCTCTTTGACACCTGCACCTGTGTGGATGGTTATGGTGTGTTTGCGTGCGTGAGCGCTAGTGTATTTGTGTGTGATTGCTTGTGTGTGTGCGTTCTCATGTGTGGGGCCACAGCAAGAGCCGTTGAAGAGTCTTATTGTGCAATTCGAGAAAGACAAAACTAGATGAAGGATATCAAGCTCAATTACGGCCTGTTGTTCTTGTAAGTAATGAGTTTTAAGGTGCCCAAGATCGTGATATCGAGATCCTTATTTTAGATGAGCAAATGTTCTTGGCAGGCCCTCTGTCCAGACATAAGCAAGGACCTCTGCCTGTCATTCAAGGTCCTTGCCAACCAAGACCTTTACCATGCAGCCATGCAGGCTATGCCCAAGTTTTTTTGTTTCCCTCCCATCACAAACCTTTTACCCAACCTTCACCAACCGTAGGGATTAGGTTGAAAGTCTTAGACCTTGAAAACAGACCGCCCACACCTGAGCACAAAACAGACCGCCCACACCTGAGCAGACAAGGCTTTCCAAACCACTCCCATTTTTTACCATTTAACTCTTTAACTAATCGAGGCTCCGTGTACTTGTACTTCCCACTCTCGCCGATTCCCAGCTGCCCCGACTCGTGCCTGCCAAACGCCCACACCTGAGCACAAAGGGAAGCACTTGAAGAGTGGTGCTGACGAAGATAACACGTCAGAAAGGGCGCTCAATCGCAGCTTCTTCTCAAAAGGCAGTCTGG
>Ga0307945_1000202_pt1:17500-37165 | contig 37165 bp, 41 predicted proteins | sample OrgLakmetagen228_FD_201818 | JGI IMG/M metagenome (GOLD analysis project Ga0307945, IMG submission 201818) | Saline water microbial communities from Organic Lake, Antarctica - #228 | ecosystem: Environmental > Aquatic > Non-marine Saline and Alkaline > Saline | place: Antarctica...
TCGCTTATCCAGCCTCCTCTGGGACCCCATACTTCAAACATATTAGGGTTTGCTCAAACACACACAGGCGGACCTGCACCCCCTAGCCCCTTCCTTCCAGGGAGGGGAGGAGGTGTTTCAAGCCAGCAGCAGCAGAGCAGTCTGTACACGCCGTCACCGCAATTCCATCAGACGCCATACCTCTCAAGCCCCTTCTCCCCAAACTACTATCGATACCAGCCTCCGTCTCCCGCCTATACTTCTGGCAGATCTAGTGGCGAGGCCGGGTACAACGTGTATGACATGAAAAGGTGAGAGGAGATCGTTCTCATCCAAAGGTATCTGCCTGTGCAAGCCTGGCAGACGGAGAGAAAACTTCCTTGTATACGGAAACACAGTGCAAGCGATGAAGCTCTCTTTGTTGCGACACGCAAAAGCTAAAAAGACCCCCTGTCTTTACATTATTTGATCTCAGCTCAACGGCAAACTTTTGCTCTTGATGCAAATACTCACACCCCAACCTGTGCAGTCTGGCATCTTCTCTGGCAACCATTCAAGCCGGCACCGGGGAGGTGCGGCGCATCTTTGCTGCAAGTACGTTCCGTCCCAGGCTTCCAGGTAAATGGAGGGCAAGGAAGCGTGCAAGAACTTGTGATGTCTATAAAGCTATAACGGGCTATAAACCACTTTTGTAAGCCATGAAATACTGGAAATGCTAATTTCACAACCTCTGCAGCAGATGGCAATCTGGAGGCAGGCTCAAGAGTTACACCTGGATCCAGCCAAAGCATCCCTTCTTTGCCTTGATTCCTGCAGGCCTGACCAAGCTTGTGAGCCAACTCACACGCGAGGGCAACTGGCAGAAGGGCTTGGAAGTGTTTGAGAGCCTGTCCACCTTGAGCGTGAGGCCTGACACGACCATCACCAACGCTGCAATCTCTGCCTGTGATAAGGGAGGACAATGGGAGAAGGCTATGCAGGTGGGCAATTTTTGCACGCATGAATCTGCAGGCACAAAGGCTTTGCAAGCTGCAAAGAAAACTGCTTTAGTGCGGCAAACAACGCCCTCGCAAATCACGGATCTAGGTTGTTATGTGAGTTGTAGCTCCTTAAATGTGTTACTGCTCAGTACTTAAAAAGCGCGCACAATTCGCAATTAAGATGCAGACACACATATTGCTTTGCACCAACACGTTCACTTTCCATCAACTAAATAATAGGTCTTCAATGCTATGGACGGCTGGGGACTTCCTCGTGACGCCATTACATACTCTGCTGTTATCAGTGCCCTCTCCAAAGGACGGCAGTGGTCCCTTGGTGAGTCTCAAGAACTTGCACCCCGAAATGTTACATCCATGGCGCTATTGTGTCACGTTTCCTTTCCAGCGGTGATGATTCGTTGTATTCAGTGACTCAGTGCAGGTTGGCCTGACAGTGCAGCGTAAGGAAAATGTAGGGCACATGAAACCGAATAGGCTTACAATTAGGAACTTTTCTCGGATCCCCACTCGGTATTCTGTACATCCTTTGCCTTTCTTTTCCTCGTCACCTAGTCTCAGGATGGTTACCATCATGCAGGGTCTCAAAGTGGGAACTCAAAGATACTTTACAAAGGAGATGATCAGATGATTTTGGAGTTGTATTTGAGATACGAGGAAAAAAGAAAGATGTGGGGTGAATTTAGCTGTACGTCTGTTTCTAGATTACAACAGGGACAATTTCCTCTATGACTGATATTGTTTTCGCATGACATGCGCTATTGAACACCGTCTTTGCTATCCTCCCCTCATATAGACTGTCTAATAGATTGTCTAATAGACTGTCTAATCACTGAATAGCACCTCGTGGCTTACACTGCTTCACATTGCTCGCCTGCCTGCACGCAGCCATCGACGTGTTCAACCACATGAGCAATGCCAACATTGAGTGTGACGCGGTGACGTGCTGCTCCCTCATCACCGCACTGGACAAGGGCGGCCAGTGGCAGCTGGCTGAGCAGGTACGCTGTGGCCGCTCGTCTTGATCTATTACCATGGTTTGGTTGCAAATAAAGTGGTTTGTCGTATCGCTTAAATTACAATGATGTCAGCATTTTCTAGTTAATAGTGAAAGGAGCATGCAAGGAGCGTGAGGCCACTCCTATGACCAGCCACAGTGATGTGGTGCTTGGTTATTAACCACTTAATGCTTCGAGCCACTCCACTTCCAAATCAGTTGTACAATCATTCCTTTACCCTCCATTCTATCTCATTAAAATTTACTTCTAGCCCACTACAAAGTTGCGCACGTATCTCACAGGTGTTTGTTCAGATGTATCAAGAACATCCTCAGTTCAAAATCCTCCTTCAGTGCATGAGTGAGAAGGCAGGAAGGCCTGCAGCACAACAAAACCCTGCGTTGGCAGCGGCATCTGTCTCTCCTGCTGCAGCCATGCTGGCCATGCTGCGCAGCCCGCGGATGCTTGATGCGTTTGGGGAAGTGGATTTGCTGGTGGGTGTGAATTGACTGCATGGTGGTGTTGAGTGTAGTACATGATCAGGGCCACCTTGTCAGTCTATTCCAGCTGTTGGGTACCTTAATTGAAATGGTCTTCCACAAACAAAAGATAAGGTTGAGTCTGTGCCCCTTGCTCATTTGAATGGATACAAAAGGGAGAGTTCATGCTTTTTGGGAGCCAATTATTTTGTGGACACCCAAGACAAGGCGAATGAAAGCCTGTTGAATGAATAGGGGGTGGGAGCTTGGAATAAAATGGAGCAGGTAAGCTGTGATATCTAAAGAAGAGTTTCACTTGTACCTTGCCCCCAGTTTTCCACATTTTAGCTTTTTCGTAATAGCATTGACCATCATTTCTCTCTCAGCTGCCCCTCTGCAAAGTATGCAATGCTGATGCAGGAGCTGGTGCTACTTCTTTGCCCCTTTACTTGAGCAGAGTAGGAGACTTGACGTGCACATTTTAGAGCAGTGGACTGTTGATTTTTAACTAGGGGGTTGGCCGTAACCATCCGTACGTACTATATGTTCAGCAGGAATACTTGCATATATTGTTTACATATATATACATGGTTCTGGCCATCCCTATGTTAAAACATTGTTTGGCCCACTTAGGTCGAGCAACAGACGAGAGAGGCAGAGGAGCAGCAGGGCGGGCTTGGACTTGCCAGATCTGGAAGCCTCTCTTCTGCCGACCTCCGAGAGCTTGGAATAGGAGGAACGCCCACCTTAACTCCATCCACGCCTCACAAGGTAAGCACACTCCTTCCCTATTTGATGGAATAAACATTTCTTGTCCCACCCACTTCCGTGTAATGTGACATCACGTAGCGAAACGACGATTTCGCCTTCCCCCACATTTCAAACAAGACGCAAGATAGAAGTGGGCGTGTCTGGTCAGGTTGTACACGGTTGTACACAAACAAGCTGTTCAATGCAGCAAAATACAATACACGAAAGCGTAAAAGCCGAACAGTGATGTTTATAATGAAATGTTCACCATTGGTGTTAATTAACCAGTGGGAAAATGATGGGGGCAAGGTGCACAAGTTTCCTGCAAACTAGCTCGCCAGCTGATCAGAATCTCAGCCCTCTCAACACTGCATTCAGGACCTGACGCCTCACGCTCTACCATTCATACCTCAGTCCCCTGGCTCCAAAGGGTCCTGCACCAATTTGGCCAGCATGCAGAGTGGCTTTGATGGTGGAGCAGGTGAGGCCTTCTAGCTGCTCATTTTTCTAGTTACTTGGATGTTTGTTGCTCCTGCCAGTACAAGTGCCTAGTTTTTTGTGGTGCAGGAAGGTAATGCAGGTTGTTCCGGATTAATCTTTAAATTCCTGTGCAAAAAAGATGTTGCGATCAACTTGCCTTAAGGCAAACTGTACAGAAATTTTGGAGCTTGCTCTGATCATCCTAACAAGTGTTTAATCACTGCCTTCGTTGTACGTATAAAAATACCTAGATGTACGTATAAAAATACCTAGTTGCACTATTGTTCACAAATCAGACAGAAACAATTTAAAGAAACAATGCAATTGGAAATGATCCCTTCCTACCAGCAGGAGAAGTGGCGGCTGCTGAACCAAACACGGCCTCTGCTGCTGCCTTGGATGGGGGAAGCAAGTGTGGCCTCCCTCCTCCAAGTCCTATTACCCCAAAAGTTGGACCCACTTCACCTTCCTACACCCCCTGGTCGGTGAAATCAGGCTCTGGCGGCAATCTGTTCAGGTGATTTCTTACACTTTTGTGTTCACCTGACATAGTCAATCTGTGTCATTTTTGTGCATGGTGCAGTTAGCAAGCAGGGCTCTTTATTGCTTGGATATTAGCTTACCACACGGTCTTGTTGTTTTGTTACTTATAAACACAGGTGTTCCACGTTTCCACTCTTCTTTCTGTTCCCGCGCAATTACACCAGGCCTTGTTGACCTGAACCTCGATGGAATAGCAGCATCTTTTTAGTTTTGCGGCCAGAGTGACTTCGAGGATGACATGCACTTTACTTGTTACAACAACATGCTCATTGTCTCAATACTTCCCAGCCTTTATAAATTGCTTCTCAACCTTAGCACCACTCTTCTCATGACTCTTGCTCTGCCTACTGCAAACGAAATGCAGGTCAATCTCAGCCTTCCCCAAGATTGACAAAGACCTTCCCACCGTGCACGAGCCAGATGCTCTTCTGATGGGTGCTCCTCCTCAATCAAGTCAGAAGTCATCTCCCATGCAGGCATGTGGCGTTTTCTCAGCAAATGCAGCGCTTATTGTTAAGTTTTAGTCACAATTTGATCCTGTAGAGCAGGTGAGAATTCTCAAGACTCCCTCGTGGATGGAAAAAAAGTATCCAGGCAGATAATCATCACTCTCAAATGAAGATTTAGGACTGCCTCTCATCAGTTGTCTGCTGAGGCTACAAAATGTGAGGCATTCGTGGAAGCTTGGAACACTTGCCATATGGGACCTTTTTTTAATCAATAGAATATTTGCCTCTATTCAAACAATGGTGCTTGCTTGGTCAATAAAAAATTGCCTTGATGGATGCCTACCATACTTTTTGTGGTGTGCTTGGCTTAACCCAAAAGTATGACCTATCACACCTGCTTTGTTGCTTGTTCTTGCAAACACTCTCTCGTACATGCACATGTATTTTGAGATGATTCCTATCATCTACCTAGTAATATGCCATCCACATGTACTTCCTTTCTAAAACAAAGGTCGGGGCCTCCGAGTGGTCAAGCCTGGAGAGCATCGGAGGACATGCTTCTGCTGATCCTGCATTGGGTTCAGAAGAGGCTGCTGTCGCAGGAGGGAGTGCTCTGCTGTTTGGGGCCCCTGGCACTCCTTCTCTTTCAGCAGCACCCAGTTCACTCAGGTTCGCAATTTGTGGGTGAATTTTAATGTCGTGTAGTTGTACCCTCTTTTTAAAGCGCAATTGTAGCGCTAGGAATAAAAGCTATTGCCTGTAACGACATAGTACCCCTCAAATATTTCTTGTTCTTATTTTGGCTTGCCTTGATTTTGCAGTGGCTGCATGATTGAAACTAATAGCGGCTTTGGTAGAGAGAGAGAGAGAGAGAGAGAGAGAGAGAGAGAGAGAGAGAGAGAGAGAGAGAGAGAGAGAGAGAGAGGGAGAGAGACAGACATTGAGTTACAGTGGGGCTTACTTTATTATTCTTCTGGATGCTTGTCTACGTAAGGCTTAACCTTACTGTGCTGACTCTGAGAGCACCGTTAAATGAACATCTGCTTCAGGTGTCATCCAGCATTTCATTGATGCTGCATATTTCTCCATCTCTTTCCTACGGTGGTGTTAGATACAGCTGGGAGGTTTTGTGATCTGCAAGTGTCTGCAGGCCTCTCTTGACGTATCCCTCCACAGGTGCTGTATCTGTTCATCCTGCAACATGTACCAACATGTAATTTCCAAATTGATGCTATAGAATGCATCCTTTTCCTCTGCAGGTTTGCGGCCAGCCACCACCATCGCAGCGCCAACTGCCTCATGTCTCTGCCCTCCTCTGGGTCTGGCGGCTCCATTGCTAGCCCGAACACAGAGCCAATGACCTCAAGAGAAAATAGCAGTCTGGAATCAGACCAGCTGTCGGGGCTGCTACAATCTCTGGGCCACAACAGCGCTCCTGCAAACCTAACTCAGGTAAGAAGCTGCCTGCAAGTGTTCAACTAAAAAGCTGCTGATTGTCGTACTCCTGTTGACCTTATCCAGTACGAAGCAGCTTGCAAGTGTTTCGAGGTGCTTGTTGTTGAAAGTTGTTGGCTCGGATATATGCTGTGCATTTGACTCCTGTTCTTACGTGGGCTCTCTTTATTGCTTTCGATTTGCACCCTTAACAACACCCTTTAGCAGCACTTCAAGGCAACCTCACAGCATTTTTTCCCATTTCTTCACGATGGCTCCTACTCATGGACTGGCATTGAACCAACAGGAGACGTTAAACTCTCTCCTATCCGACAACCCTGCTGTTGCACAGCAAGCAATGGGATCCCTGAGTAGCTTGCCACAGGCAGAGAGTTGTGGCTTGGTCCTGCCCCCAGCGGTGAGTTAATGCATCGTACCTTGCGTAGTATTTGAATCTGACTACGCCTTTGCTTTCGCACTCAGTCACTGCTCGCCTACTCTGCACCTATTTAGTGCTTTTGTACGAGTTTAGGAAGTGCTCAAACCTTGTGTCTGATAGACAAATGTTTCTTATTAAAGTAGGGTAAGCGTCTACTCAAATGCTGTTTGCAGTCTCCCATGGGCAGCTCCTGTGCGCCGTCACCTCACAGACAGCCCCCAAGCAGCCCTTACACCCTGGCCCCTTACAGCCCCTACACAATGCAGGTGAGTGCGGTGTGCTCTGAAGGTGCTTATCCATACCTAGTGTAACCAATGATACAATTCCAGTCATTCCATTAGGAGTTGTCTTAGCCATAAATAGCGGACAAGCTACCACAAGCAGTGATGCTGAACAGACGTGCTGAGGTGCAAAGCCGTTTAGTCTGGCAGAAACAGACACCTTCAGTAGGCCAGCAAAAGAGTTGTCTTCCCACTTCAAACACAAGACAGGTTAAGAGCAGTATAATAAAATTGGTCAAAGTGCGCTCCTTCCATTGTCAGTGGCAAATTCTTCTTTTATCCCCAAGGTGCATTGCATGATCTTCAATGCAATAAAAACAGCAGCAGCTGTATTCTCTTCTCAGCCATTCACACATTGTCTGTGTTGATGTCCAGGCGCACCAGCCTCCGTATAGCCCCTCTAACCACCACCTTTACCGCACCACCAGTGCACCCTCAGGAGCCAACAGGTAATTAAGGAAAAGTATGATTAAGCAAATGTTGCAAGGCACATAAAGTGGTCTTGACATCGGCAAAATTATTTGCGGTGGTTCAAGGTAGGATAATAGCAGGAGGGTAGTTGTGAAGAATTCAAATGCTTAATTTTGACCATCCATCCGGCTAGTTCAAATGGAACTCAAGTCTGTGCAACTTTTTTGCAATTGCGCTCACGCTGCAGAGGCTTGCTGCGCACAAGCAGCTTGAACTCCAAAAAGTCGGCACCCAATCGCGTGTGCTGCAACGCGCTGCTGGCTGCTTATGCACGTGCATCTCCTACACAGGTGTGTTGACTGCTCTCAGGATTCTTGAAATGTGCAAGTTTTGAAGTAAAGTATGGTGGTCAAGATGCTAATAAAGGCATGCAGGGCTTTGCACGAAGTGTTTGCAAACAAGAGATCTATGCTCTATTGTGTATATGTCGTTGTCATTCTCACTCTCTCCCCTCTCTCTCTCTCACTCTCTCTCCCTCTCTCTCTCTCTCTCTCTCTCCCTCTCTCTCTCTCTCTCTCTCTCTCTCTCTCTATCTCCCTCTCTCTCCCTCTCTCTCTCTCTCTCTCTCTCTCTCTCTCTCTCTCTCTCTCTCTCTCTCTCTGTGTGTGTGTGTGTGTGTTGCTTGTGTGGAGCATACCAAACATCCTTTAAACCACACCTCAGGGAGGTCCTTGAGCTCATTAAAGCTGACATCTAAAAAGCGTAAGCTGGTGATGTTGCCAAGCCCCTCAGGCACCTGGATGTGAGGCGAGGAGGCGCAGTCATGTAAGGTTTTAGCAGCACATATAGTGATGTAACCTTAACCTTAACCATAGCAGCACATACACACTGTACAAGACTGGGACGCCTCCCTGCTACAATGACCGTATTTACTCTGTGCATGGTCCTGGAAATGCTTTAAGTCACGTGGGCATGGGTGCTACTGCACTCACCTTTACAACCTCACCTCTTAAGTATACCTTTCCCACTCGTGATGAGGGCTTTAAGCAAGCGGGCACCAATGCACTTCTAATCATGCTTTCCGTGTGCTTTTGCTGTTGACAGCGTCTTTCATTTTTTCTCTTTACAGTCAGGGTGAGCTAGCATGCAAACATGCCATTTCACAGGGAGGAAAGCTTCCAGTGTAGGTGCAAAAACAAGTGAATTATACATTATGGGCAAGTAAAGAACAGAGAAGTGCTGAAATGTACAGACATTCTAGCTTTAGCTTGGCACTTTAGCTATGTCTAGTAACTTGCTGGCTATGGTGGCATACTCCAAATCTGCATACATAAAAAAAAATCAACCTAGCGTAAAAATCTTGTGACAGATTAGCCCTAATGTGTCAACACAGTCATTGCCGCACCTCTTGAAGTTTGCAGCAGGCTATGGATAGCTTGGCGAGTTGCTTCATACCCAGGATTGCGCTCGGGACATGTGTGAACTTGTTTTCAGACAAGAAGAGGTCCACTATTGGTAGGAGAGCGAAAGATTTTGGCAGGTCAGTAAGCCTGCACAGAAGTGTGCATGCAGTATACCAAGTCACGTTCATTGCACTAAATCCAAAGTAGCCATGCAAAATGTAGTAGACAAATGTGCATATATATGCACCTTTGGCCACTGCTCTCAATCAAGGATAGGGATCACTCAAGCATGCTTTACAAACACTGAAACGACGTTCTGTCTTTCCCTTATCAATCACACAATTGCTGCACTGTCATACGTTGAGGCCTCACTGCTTTTTGTATTATGATACACCATCCAGCAAAACGCCCAACCATCCCTTTCACACACGTACTGCTTGTCTGCAAAACACATATGTTGCTGCAGCTCAATAAACAATAAAACTGCATCTTATTAAAGCATCCAGCTTTGCTACAATACGCAATGTCCATTCATCCCTGCCAGACACTTTCTGTTTGCTTGCAAGGCACATCTGTTGCAGAAGCCCCAGAGGATGCAATCAAGCTGCATATTACTTAAGCATCCAGCTTTGCTGCAATACGCAATGTCCAATCATCCCTGCCAGACACGTACTCGTTGTTTGCAAGGTACATCTGTTGCAGCACGGGAGCAGATCCTAATGATGTAGGCAGTCCCTTGAGCATGTTAAAAGATAGGTTCAGCACACCCAGGCTAAACGGCACAACACCTGTGAGAGTGGTATGACACACTTTGACATGTTGATCACACAAAGAAGTTCCTGACGGATAATTCTGAATAGAAATACTTTACATGCATTCCAACCAGCCCTTCACGTCTACTTGTGGTCTTACTGATGTTGCACCGTTATTTGAGGAGGCAGGCGTGGAGGTGATTGCATGCAAGTGTGTATACATGCATGCATGTGTGTGTGTGCAAGTGTGTGTATTTGTGTGTCAGGGATGCACTACCTTGGCGGTTGATAACAACTTACAGTGAGGGCTGTGTAATGTGCAATCTGTTGTGTTATCGTTGCATAACTGCTTTAAACCAGCATGGATTGCAATTTACTACTTTGTATTATCAATGCAAAGCCTCAATCCAGCGCGGCCTTGTGTTGCTGTGACCAGCCTTACAAGGATCAAGGCTTGCCTGCAGTGCACTAGTGCGTCCATGCTTGCTAATCAAAACAAAGTCTCACGTGCAACCTATTTTGTGACAAAGCAAAGACTTTGTGGCAACTGGAATTGTTGCAGGTGTGCGCATATGTTTGCATGCTCATCAGTCCATGGCTTTTGTAACCAGCCTACCTTCTGCCAGAGTGGAGATTTTGTTGAAGCTAGCGTTTAGTATTATGAGGCTTTCAAAGGAAAGCGTGCGAGCATCCAGGGACGTACACCTGCAAACAGAAAAACGTCACTAGAACTGTACAGGTGTATGGTGCAAGCAGTGTACCAAGCAAAATGCGTGAGATGCAAGCAAGCAATGTCAAACATGGTAAGCGTGCAAAAACGTGGGGTCCTGAGCCGCTGTCTGGTAACCATCTCTCAATATAACATTGCTGTGTAGACCATTTCCAAATAGTAAGAATTCAGTACTGGTGTCTTTCTAACGGCAATTATGTTGGCAAATTGAATTTAAATCAAGCTTCCCCAAACTCACATCTCACCAAACTGTTACTCTGCGCATACCTTGCTCTACCCCACTCAACTAAACTACACACGCCAAGCCAACTTACCACGAGGAAGCTGCACAAGCAAGAGCACACGCACCCACAAGTTCACACACACAACAGACCATGCACATACAATATACGAGCATATACCCACCCAAACTCATATTCTTCCCTCCTGCAATATCAAGACTCTATGCCATTATGATGTGCAAAAGCACTGGCTTTGAAAATGCAGCATACATGAGACATGTAACGAGTACACATGACACTTACTTCTGCAAAGATGAATGCATACCCATTACATACACGCCCTGTTCCGTACATACCTGCTGCTGCGTAGATCTGCAACGTACACTGAATGCAAGTCTCGATGGGCTATACTCAAGGCATCTGGTGTGGCACAGCCCTTGAAATCTAAGATGCCAGTGCTGCGCGTGTGTGTGAGTGCTCTTTTAAAGAGAAGGCATTCCAAATATTTTGGATGGCTGTGAGTATGTTTTGTTTGTGCATGTAAGGATGCGTGCTTAATCATTTCTCATACTGCGTTCCCAGACAGTCTTTGTCCCTTCAAAGTTTGTGTTTATTACTTTGACAAATAATCTTACACGAATGCTCACATTTGCACACACACACACACACACACACACACACACACACACACACACACACACACACACACACACAATACAAATGCATTTACAGACACACACACACACACGCAAATGCACAATGCACACATACAGGCACGTACACACATGCTTACACAATAAATGAACAGGGACTAAGAAGAACAACAGAGCCACAGACCACACCTGGCCGCCTCAGCAGTGCGCTGCTCCACAGACAGACCTCCCTGCTCTACTGCCCTACCCCCGTGGCTGAACGCAGGCTGCAGAGAGCAGTACGACAGTGCAATAGTGATTTTATAACCATGAGCAATCAGTGCAATACAACACCAGTGTGCAGTTCATCTGCACTCTCACAGGCGGCACACCACTCTCTTCAACTGCTGAACACAGGACGTCAGACACAACAAGTAATGAGTAATGCATCAATGGGAGCTTAGTTTGCTGCAGAGCAAAGTTGGACAAAGGAATAGCAATAAGACGTGTGCCTCGAAGTGTAGAATGTGTGTCAGAGCTTTTTAGCAGCGTGTAAGCCGATGGCATGATGCTTAGAAACCAAAACACTCGACAGTACCAAGGCAGTGCTCAAGCCACATGTGTTAAAAAGGTAGCACACTAGTCGCAGTAACAATGATATCATCAGCAACTCTCACACGACACACCTTGACTAATGAAAACTAGGACAGCCCCTGTGTCTGCACAACAGCTTGTGCTTCTGCATTCCTTTGCCCCTCAACAGCCTTAAATGTGCACAAGCTTGGAAAGCACAGCAGAGTGAGCAAACCTCGATCAAGATTATCAGAGGATTTTCAGAGAGTCTCAGTGAAGTCTCACCTCCTAGAGGCAACAACAACACCATGCAACCATGATTCAGCCGCCTGTGGGTCAGAACGGTTGGCTTCTGGCTGGTCAAGAAAGACCTTGATTGGCTCTGCGAGTAAACCGTAAAGTTCTGCCACAGCATTTTGGCCAGGCCTCACCTCCTCGATAGCCTCTGAATCAGGGTGCGTGAATTTGCTGAGGTGCTGCTCCACCAAACGATGCTGCTCGCACATGACCTGGAGATAACTGATGATGGCCCTGGCGAACAAATATGAGCCACACAAATGGGATTGGCAGAGTGCAATTAGGGGTGGAGCACTGACACTCTGGGCAATGCGGCTTGCACAAAGACCTGGAGATAAATGATGATGGCACTGGCGGCCAAAGCGTACTCGACACTTAGGATTGGCAAATTGCAGTTGGAGGTGCAGCAATAACAGTTTAGGCAATATGGTGGTATTCAAAGATTGGGCATACATCTGGAAAGAAAAGGCTACGTGTGTAGTCTGCAGTGTTGTGCACTGTCAACACACTAAGCGTGATCACATCCTTCCATAGCAAGAAGCAACTTCAAAAAGTGCTACCCTTCAGAATCTGTCTGCCACTTTTAAAGAGCACCCATAAAACATATTGTGAATGAATTTTTTACCTTGGTTACGACCGTTAGCATCACACGTCAGAAATTGTTCAAAGCCACTAGTGATGCCAACCTCATTTGCAACTCGGCAATACCGTGTACACCACACAAATTCTTAATCCTGCTCTCAATTCTTGATGAGGATCTTGACCATCGCCTTGGTCTCCACGGAGGTCACGACAGTCTGGTCTGTGTTGGGGTACGAAGATCCCTTCCTTCAAAGGTCTGCTGCATGGTGTCTTACAAATCAAGCGCAAGCTACCCACCTCGTGAGCATCCATGTGTTGCTCACCTGACCCCATATGTTTTTAAACCATGCTTGGGATCCGCAAGCTTTCAAGTGCAAGCTAGCATCATTTGGATATTTGTCGCTCACCTGACCCCATATGTTTTTGGACCATGCTTGGGATGCGCAAGCTTTCAAGTGCAAGCTAGCATCATTTGGATATTTGTCGCTTACCTGACCCCGTGTTCTAAGACCGTGTTTGGGATGCGCAAGCGAGGGTTGCCAGAGACGTGCAGCTCTTTAAGGGGAAGCCAGCCCACATCAGGGTGCAGGAATTCTAAATCATTGTTGGCCACGTTCAGCACCTGTGTTTGGAAACGTTAGCATCTTTACGTGTATGTGCATGTGTGTGTATCTGTGCACACATGTGTGTTTGTGTTTGTGTGTGTGTGTGTGTGTGAATTTGTCTGCCTGTGTTTGAGTGTAGCTAAGAACAAAGTCAGGGACAACGCAGCCTAGTCGTGCCTTTGACTTGAGCTTATGCATGAGGTGGCATTGATAACAGCACAGCCTGGATGCGGATAGGATCCCACATGCATTTTAGATAGATTACAACTGAACGCCTGAGAAAAAACACATGGACGCATTGGTCATAGATCATAACAAGATCGACGCGCACCTGCAACCTGGACCACAATCGAACGTTGCCCCCTAGGTGCTGTATTGAATTGCCTTTCACGTTCAGCCAATAGAGGCTAGTAATCTGGCAGAGGGATCCCGGAATTTCGTTGAGCTTGTTGTGTGCGACGCTGAGTTTCTTTAGCTTCCTGCAAGGAGGGTTTTTTGTTTTGAAGAGGCAGACATTTATCTGTGGAAAAAGTGAAAGCAACGGCTTTGAGAATGAGTAGATCATGCAGGATACAAGCAAAAGCATTTCGTTCTGAAACAGTAATGCAGCTCTGGATTTGATACATGGAAAGTATTCAAACCTGTCAGGTGATTATGACAAACACAAAGTGTGTGTTTGTGTGTGCGCGCATGTGTGTGTGTGTTAGTATGCATACAAGTGCATACAGACTTACTGGAGAGATGCTATGTCCTCTGGGAGCTGTACCAAGCTGTTCCTACTGAGGTCACATACTTCCAGGTCCCTACTGAGCTTCGGAAAAATGCCAGCCGGGATCAAAGCGATGTCATTGGATGAGAGATCCAGGACCTTGAGGCCTGGTTGAAAAGCCTATTGGAAAGCGGTGGTGATGAGTGATAAGTGAAAAGTGACTGTGCCTAACGGACAGCAGAGGTTTGCCTACGTATGCACCGGACACCGGCCTGACGCTAGTCTACAAGGAACCGTGCCCCGTGGTTTCACTGAAATGACTTGCAAATAATTTGGCAAAATTGGAACCCTACACGTTCATTTAGGGCTGCATTCCGTCCCGCTTTGAACAGTGCTTGAATTAGGTGCACTATGTTATCAACCTGCTAGTGTAGGAATACTAGCAGGCAGGCAGGCTTTCAAAAGTACATGCTGAACACAGGTGCCGGATGGTCTTGAGAGGAGGCATGAGGGAACTATGTCTGTTACATCTAGCTATCTTCTATCTCCCACTGTCACGCAACGGAAAGACCCTAACTACGAGCGCATTTCAAGCCAGTTTGCCTAATTAGGTACTAGGTAGGTAGGTAGACAACTGCTGAGACCAACACCAGAGTTTGGCAACTCTTTTCCCCATAACTAACACCCACTCAGGCTGAAGCTGTTGAACCATGTTCACAGTGCACAGTGTTGTTAAGTATGCCTTAAAGGTATTAAGCAAAGCGACACAATATCTCCAGAGCTCCGTTAAAACTGTTTGCTTAGGCTGACAAACTGAAGCTAGAATGGACATCTGTGCTGCGTCCGTGGCCCGTGCACATGTGCATTCTAAAGATATCGGTAGGTGTCTATTTGTGCACATTTGGATTGCTGTGTTAAGCACTGCATGAATGTTCCTTATACCACTTCGCGCACATGTGTACACCTCGCGCACATGTGCAACCTCACCTGCGCCGGAATGCTAGTGAGGTTTGCATTTCTCTGCGTGACAGTTTGCTGCTCATCACATGCCACTTCAGGAGCCATCAAGGGTTAAACAGCAAGAGCTTGCAAACATTCATTTAAAATCTAGGTATATCGTGATGACATATCGCATGGTATACAGTTATTATCACAATTTAATGATTTGGTACACCGGCAATGCCGAAGACGCGAGGATCCGGGTCGTATTTTAATGATTATGATCAGGTAAATTGCACTATGGGGAAATAAAAAAGGAAATAGCAAAAATGTAAATGCAAGCCAAAATCGTGAGGTGGTGGCCCTCGTCCCAGCGGAGGCCCACGGTGGAGTCCGTTTCACCCAAGCTGTATTTTCAGGACCAAGGAGGACTGGGCGGCACACATCCGCGCACACACAAAAGAGACAGTCGCTCGCCAGCTCCTCCTTGAACATCACGGGAGTGTGGACTGAGATGGTTGAGTTTCTATGTATGTGCAGCAACCATCTAGGCCAGGATGGGGCTCAAACAACCTAACAACTTGAGGCGAAGGTTTTTTCCTTCCAACACTTTTCTTGTGCTTTTCTTAGAACGCACATGCTGGTGCACTGTTGAAAGTAAAATGTTATATTTGAACTCAACTTCCAATTTGTTTGCATGAACAGTCATGGGTCTCTAATGTGGCGCTCCCTTCCTCCCCTTGGGTTTTACATTCTGGTATATGTTCAGTTAACACGACTGAACTGCTTGTTATGGCTTTCCATCAGGCTCCTTTTATTGCCAGGTTTTGCCTTTCATCATTCATTCATCACTCCTTGCTTATCACTTCCTTAGAGAACAATATGGCACTGGCTGAGACCAGTTCATTTTTTTACAACATTACGTTTACTTTACGCTGGCTGATCCAGCAATGCCTATCAGCCCAACATATGTGGCTGCCGGTTACCCCCCTTTGTAAACCCCTTTGTAAATTACACTAAATCAGAGAACAAGTCCTTCAAATCTGTTATTAAAACCCATAGAAATGGAGTTCACAGTCATCTGACTCCTTTGGGAAGTATTTCGAACGGGACAGCAGCGGCGGGCATGCTCGGGGACTTGTGGATGTAAGCAAACCTGCATCCGGGGAACACAGGGTTGTAGAATAAGAGCTGTATCCGCACGTTAGTTAAATACTAGGGGAGAGAAATAATCCTTCAGGAAAATAAGGTTTAGCTTTTTGTTTAAACTTGGATAAATAGACATGATTTCCTTCTCGGGAGGATAAAAGTACTTCTTAAATTTGCCCTCGTGCCACTGATTTAGGTTCATGTCATCCTCGACCTACTTCTGAGCTGGCTCATTCTTGCCACAGGAAGGGTCAAAACGCAATAATTCATACAAACCCATCAATTAATCCGTGGAAGGATCAATTAATGTATCCTAGTGGTGAGGGGCTTGCAGGTGCTAGTGTCAGTGCTCCTCCTCTTCATTACGATGGATGTATTAACTCTACCAGCGGAGCCTTTCCTTGTTTACTTTCCTATTTTTACTGGCACACCTCGGGTATTAGATATCTTAGGCAAGCAACGGAACAAACGCACCTCTGATTGCCTTGCCAGTGCAGGATGACACGTGTGCTGGCAGCTTGCCCCCAGCTCTCTCCTGCGGATGATTATGGTTACATTCAGGGGTTCTATAGCCAAATTTTTTATGTGAGACAGATTTTTCTGTTGAGAAGATGATTGTGGAGGCAGACATACAGACCAAGGCAAAATATATGCATTTTTTACAGCTAGACTCTCGGTGGCATGATGAAAAGGGTGTGTGAAACACAGGAAGTTTGTTGTGACCATAAATGGTCCCAGCACCTTTGTAGTATGTTCTCATCTGAACTAGACTCGCAGACACCTTGCATGAAATGGAGAGGATAGGCAATTTAACGCTTAAAAGAAGGTGCGCTTTTAAGACGCACCTAAGGCTGGAATCAACTTTGATTGCTCATTTTTGAGGACCCGCGTCGTGACCTGGTTTGTGAAAACAACCTGCAAGCAAATGTGAAACAAGTAGCAGTGAGTTTGACGAGTTACAATAGGTGAGCGCTTACATGAGAACCGAAACAGAAAATTTCCAGGTGTAATTACGCAAGTGGCATAGGCAACCTCCAAGAAACCCACGTTTTTCAAAAGCTGTACAGGTTTGGTACGCTTAACAGAGATGGAAACTTTGCGCTTGATCTCATTCACAGTGTCTCTCCAGGTCATGGCAAGCACTCTTGCCGTACCGCAATGTTGTGCCTCTCTGCAAGGTCCATAAAGTCCTGGCCAACGCGGGTGAGCTGTCTGGCCCGAGCTGCCAGATCTAGCACGTCCTGCCTGTAATGGAAGGTCATGCTGTCTACCACAATCAGATGAACCTGCATTGCAAGTAAGACAGGCTTTTCCTATGTTTTTCCTTATCAACTGTCTTTTCTAAGGCTCAGATCAAAAAGTGTAATGGGCAGCCAACAATGAAGCCAGAAGGAAAGAGTGTCCGCCACTTACGTTTGGATTTTGAGAAAGGTATTCTGGCAGAACATTGACGAGTGCGATCTGCAACAATCACAGGTTGTTAAAGGTTACGCTTGCAACTGAATATCCTTATCCGTAGCAATGTGGAATGTCCTGGCAAAACATAATCACCTTCTACGATTGAGCGACTGTAAACGTACCTGCTCAGTCACATTGTGCACACGAAATAAATGGATATTTTCTAAGATGCTGTTGGTCGTAAAGGCTTGAGCCTGCGCATGTCCAGACAAAGAGACGGTGGATAACAATTGCTATTCTTGTATACTCGTATGCACATCAACTTCCTCGATCTGTGCATTGTCTATAATCTACCAGGCTTATGTTGCTGTAGCATATACAATATACGCACACACAGACACACCTGGGCAACGGCAAGCGGGTTTTGGCGAACCTTTGAGGTGGTAGCTAAGTGCTGGATGTGCTGGGCAACAGCAGCTGCAATTTCCGCAACCCGGTCTACCATGAAGCTGCCTTCCGTGTCTGGGCGTGTATGTGTGTGAGTGTGAGGGTTTGTGCATCTGCTTCAATCTGCTTACTTCTTTGTCTCAGCCCGGAATGGGCAACTCAGGGATACAGAAGCAGATAGTCTGCCCACAACACCTCTAACATTGCATTGCCTTTTAATCAAATGTTAAACATGCAAATGTTTCACCCCCACAACATTGATAAGAAGATGAAGCACCCAATTGCATGAATCAGGCATAGCACTTCTACGGCAAATTGAATAAGCGAGTAAAAAGAGACCGAGGTATTTCCTGGGACCGAAAAACTTCCACTGTGCTTGCAGTAGAAGCTGCCCCAGGGGGAAAACGAGCACAGTCCTATACTTTCCAGATCTCCTCTTGTCACTTCTATTGAGGCTAGTATTGGAACTGTGTACATGTTACCGTATGTAACCGTAATTTGTAATTTGAAACTTTCTCTAAAGTAGGCTGCATACACCTAAATTAGTCATACGATTATATTCAGGCCAGCCCTAAATGAGACACAACGAGTTTAGTACAAACTTCACCTTCGTTGGTAGATGGGTACTGGAGTAAGCACATGCTCTTTGCATGAAGAGCCTCGACCTTTTATCTATGGTTTAAAACACAAATGAGCTGAAAAGTGCAGAATTGAATTGCGCACCTATGTACACAGCCCCTCCTCCCATTCCAAAGAACTCTGTTGGGATCTGAACGTCTACTGCCAGCTGCATCCTGCAGCAAGGTCAGAAAAATATGGCCATTGCTAGGTCACGCCTATTCACACGCTTGTTGCACGCAGATATTTGATATCTGAAATTAGAAGTTTTGGACACGGCACCAATTGTGTGCACACGCACTCGCACAGTCTCACACACTCTCAAGCACGATATCAGATTCAAAACATGCAAACTTGCACGTTTACGTATCTCATTGTTGCAATTGCAGCAATTGAAAACCCTACACAACACACTCTTATTGATCACAAAATCAATTTCTGGGATACAGGACCAGGCATGCGCTTTGTAGTATACTTAACTTTGACACTGTCAAACACACCCACCCAATCTGCGTCTTGCCCACACCCGGCACTCCACAGAACTCCGTGACCTGCCCACATGAAATACCACCCCCTAAGATCCTGTCCAATTCAGCACAAAAGGTGACGATCTGCTGTCCTGGTTGCTGCACGGCCAGCAGGTCCAAAGCCGAGCTGGCTGCTGGAAGGTGAAGGCCAGTGGCACCACAATAAAAAGGGTAATTGGCAATGGGAAGGGAAAACGATAAGGAAAACAGGTCAAGCAATACGCAATGGGGCCAATTAAACGTTGCTATCATCATATTGGGACCATTAAAGGCTTAGAGGCGAGCTCAACGGTGTACTATAAGAAGTGCCAGGGAAACGTCAACACACACATACACACACCTGCTGCCTGCCGGTTGGCTGAGATCCCCGCTGCTGCCCGCAAGGCTTCCTGGGCATCGTCAAAGCTGATCCCAGCAGCTGGCAAGGCGTGTGTGACGTGAATATGAGAATTGCTTGCCACGATCTGCCCATCCAGCCTATCCCATTCAACATGGTTATCATCAAAGAGGCGATGCAAAGAAGAGCTGCTGACTAACCTGCAGCCAACTCAAGGGGAGGGCTGCACCTTAAATCATGCACATTACTGAATCCTGCTGCCAAGAGGTTTGATCGTAACCCGGGTGCTAAAGGCAGGCTGATCACCTTGCGTTTGAGTGGAAAGCATGTATAGCATGTATACATGTGTTAGATGTGTCTGTGAGTGCTGTGCGTTTGAGCACTCGTATTGTTAATTTGCTTGTTTGCTTGAGTGAGTGAGTGTGTGTGTGTGTGTGTGTGTGTGTGCGTGTGTGTGTGTGTGTGTGTGTGTGTGTGTGTGTGTGTGTGTGTGTGTGTGTGTGTG
>Ga0307945_1000205_pt1 | contig 37124 bp, 38 predicted proteins | sample OrgLakmetagen228_FD_201818 | JGI IMG/M metagenome (GOLD analysis project Ga0307945, IMG submission 201818) | Saline water microbial communities from Organic Lake, Antarctica - #228 | ecosystem: Environmental > Aquatic > Non-marine Saline and Alkaline > Saline | place: Antarctica: Organic Lake...
ACAATGCATTTGCCACCAAGTTTACAGGTTTCTCAATCTGCCACCCAGTGTACAAGGGTTACAAGGGGTTACAAGGATAGCCTACAGCCCGAGTCTCTGGCACCCAGTGTATGATGACACAAAAATGCTTAAGTGCGTGCAACACTCCATACGATCTGCGATGTGAAGCGAGCTACCAACCGCCACCTTCTTATTTCTACCCGCCACCAACTGGGAAAACAAGAGCATTAATGTCTACTGAGCATTGGTGCGAGATAACCCAAAATACTGCACCACGCTTGGCTTCATCCCCAAGACCAAACCCACATATGCAATGCCAACCTCGTGGAAGGGTGTACAACGTAATTTCTCCAACCACACTTGGAGCATGGATATTATTGCTGTCTGGAACAAAGAAAGGGACCATGCGGTGCCAACCAAATTGCCTACACTGATGTAGGCAGCGCAGATAAACTATCAGAGCAAGGCCTAGATCTGAGAAACACTGGCAACAAAACACTGCCCTCTTGGTTGCTACCAAAACTGACAGCACATGCTCTAAAAGCCTCTTCTTGTCCTGACGCCATCCTATTTTTGCCTAGCACTATGTGCTCCTCTCGCGTAACCACCCGCAACCCAAACTTTCAACAGCTTGCAAAAGACAAGCAAGAAATTAAATACAAACCAGTGGGAGGTTGACCTGATTGAGTTTAAATTCTGTGAAGACACTAGACCTAAACCCCAACTCCAAAAAGCAAATACACAGCACAGCATGTTTATTGCCAACCTAAACAGACAAGGATATAGGGAAGTCAAGCTTCACGTGATCCTCGTTGGAGCTATGGGGACTATCTACAAAGACTATACATACAAGCCACTGGCAGACCTTAATCTGGATTACCATAAGATTAAAGAATTGACACACAAACTGAATGAACACTCCATCAGACATGCATCTGCACTCATGAAAACAAGGTATGCACTGCAACACATAACACAAGCAACAACAAGGTTTGGGTCCGGGTGCTTCGGCACACAACCCCCCTGACCCACATTAATTTCTTTTTATTAATTGCACGGTGGGGGGTTGCCTGGTGCGTGGTACGGGCACTTAAGTAACCCCCTCCCTTAATCATGCTGGCTGTGTCATCACTACCAGCGGAGTCTTTTCTTTTCTTTTTCTTTCTTTTGATGACACAGCCAGCATGATTAAGGATTGATTAGCAGAGACCAGCTAGTAGACTTTTCTCAACAAGTTTAAAGCTAACTCCCAATTGTATAGCTTTAGGCTATGCTGATCAGGATCGGCGTGCATCGACGATACTCGTTTACTCTCACTCGGCCCTACTACCTAAGCAAGGGTTTAACAGTGAGCAGCAGCGAAAAATGAAAGTAAGCTCACGGTGGATTCTTTTTCTCTGCGTGCTATGGCCTATGCCTCAACACGAACTTTTAAGGAACTTAGTTTGAGCTAGCTAAAGCTGTCGATGATGCGCACATAGCCATGCATTGTGTTTACAATCTAACACAGAGGTGACCTTGCTTCCAGTGGTTACATTGGTGGGGGACCTTCCAAACTAAAGGCTCTTTCTATACTTGGTTTGTTTTGAGGTTTACATCGTTCTCATAGGTTGAGCAGCCATTCCAGGTTGAATGCCTTTGTAATCCAAACTAAACTAAAGGCTCTTTCAGACTTACTGCACATGCGTAAGTTAACTGACGTCATACCAGTCGTCACGCATTTTTACTGACTCAATTGAATCGTGGAGATAATTGGTGCTGATCTCAAGTCTAAGGTGTTGCCGCAATTCTGCGGAATTGCCCTCGATGAAATTGATAAGAAGTTATAATGAAGAACATTGTAAAGTATGACTCTTGCCCTCAATACAAATAAAGGTCATTCACACTCAAAGCAGGATTGGTGCATACTAGATAAGATCAATTGCTTTTCTTAAATCTACACACTACTAGTAGTGCCGCCGCAGCACCGCTACGTGCTGTCTATGCAATCCAAAAAAGGGGACAGGCTACACTGATAATGTTGACCATCCAGCACGATTGAGAGAAGGGCGACTATTTATGTGCCACAGCTACCCCACCATTCCATGGATTGTTTAGTATAAATTCACTTGTAACCGTGCTACAGTTTCCTTGCTAGCTGATCAGCCTTATCGTGAAGTATGGTAAGGGCTTGCTCGAACAAGACGTCCGGAGGGAGGATGCCTGTTGACTCTGCAGATAAGGAGAGACAAAATGACAACAAATTGTTGAAAGGGTAAATTTACATTCCATTTCTTTCACCTATGCTTAATGGTAAATGTTGGCAACCTGATTGTTTTGTCATCAATTTGTTTTGCAGACAATACGGGCTCTGCTTAAGGACCCTGCTCATCAAGTTTATACCACATTTCATAATAAGGACTACGCTTGTTATCACCCTAAATAACTTTTTCTGACCCACCACAACATTAAAAATGAATGTACTTTCTTTGTAGTACACATCTCACTGCGCACCCAGAAATTTACAGGGCAAATTTGTGCACGTTAGCAACACCCAGCCAACACCTTGCCAATGCTTCTTGTCTTGACACTTTTATTACGAGTAAATTGCTGACAAGGCTTTCCCAAACACCCCCTGCCCAGTCCATGGGAACCATACCCACAGAAATCCCAGAACAAGGGTGTATACATTTCTGTTCCCAAAAAGCTGCAGTTGAAAACACCCCTTTTTCGTCAAAATTCTGCAAAAAAGAGTAATTTACTGACAGGTTACCCCAAATTCTACAGCCAAGTCTGTAGGGACCATGCTCACATATCCTCCAGAACAAGGGTAGGCCATCACCAGCTTAATTGCTCAAGCTGCGAATCCAAACACCAATGTTTTTGTTTTGGACAGGCTTCAAGGGTCTTAGAGTGTCCAAAATTCAAACCATTAAAATGATGCCAGGTGGATCAAATTTGTTGACACATCTCTCTTGACCTCAGAAGCCCAACTATGTAGTATAAATAAATATCTAGTATTTCCACCTGTCTGCAAAATATCATGCTCAATGCGCCTACAAATTTCTGTGTGGCTCAAGTAAAGAGAAAGTCAAGCCAACCAAAGGAGCCCGACAACGACGACAAAATACAAATTGACGAGCGCAGTCGCCCTTATGGCGTACTCCTCATACATTTACTCATAACAGTGTGGGGAGATGATCTCCACCTCCACCTGTTTTTCTTTTCCTTCATTAAGGTGAGCAGTGGTCCCTAGGTTGATGCTAGGAATGGTTGTTTTCATGTTTTCCTGCTCACCTACAAAAATTCCAGCATTGTCAGTTGCTTTTCTTTTTTCCAGCTCTGCTATTAGCTTTCCTTATCCCTGTTCCAACTTCAACAATTGTTCTTCCTTTATCCAGCTCACCTATGGTGAAAATGAAATGGTCCTTGCGCTTCCGGTACTGTAGAACTCGAGCAAACTCCTCTTGGTCTAACAACGCCCGGACCTGGGGGTGCATTGACAAAGATATGACGAGGGGATGCATCAGCAGGTAGGTAACATGATGATTATATGAGCAAGGAGGTAAAATACTATGATGATTAGGTAACATGATGATTATATGAGCAAGGAGGTAAAATATTATGATGATTAGGTAATATGATTATATGAGCAAGGAGGTAAGTTGATTATATATGCAAGTAGGTAGTAGTAGTTATAGTGATTACATGTAGGTAATAGTAGATAATATGCTGATTACATGAGCAAGGAGGCAACGACAAACATATAGCAAGCTGTTGACATGTAAGAAATGCACCAACGTTTTAACATAAACCGAAAGCCTCATGGCTCATGTCAAGGGGATTGTGCGCCAGCAGCACCCAAACCTTGCGTTTGCCTCTTGTAGAAGCACCTTTCAGCATGAGCAAACTCACCTTGAAACTGCACAGCGTGCACTGATATCCTAGTAACAATTTGCCTTTTTGTTCTGTACTTCGCCTATGGTTCATGCAAGCCAAGCCGCGCGCACAAACACTTTTTCCAGGAGGACTTCTGCTCTGTTACAGGAACCACACACACCCTTTTTTATAAAAAAGAAGCATTGCACACAGCGGAACTTACCGCACTAGAAGAGCAGCTTAAATTGAAAAGCAGTCCACACCCACACCCAGCTACACAGCACTCACTTTTTCTAAGTGCTTTTCATGATCCCTTGCGTTTGTGACTGTCAGCTGGCCGTTAGCCTTCTGCACAAACAGACCAGGAGCAGCTTCTAACAAAGTTTGCGCCACATGGGCGGGCACATCGTCCTGCATGTGGATGCAGGGAATGCAATACTTGTTTATAACTGTTCATAACAGACAACTCATTAAGAAGCAAGTCACACAGCAGCCTACAGCCTACCCCTCATCAAAACCTCCACTCTGCTTTATTGGTGGGAGCCACTGAGCTAGAGTAACGTGATGAAGCTAAAAACGCTGCAACACCGTGGCTCTGGGTTTTTAGCCCTGCCTCCAAGTACAAACACAGTTAGGCAAAGCACTAGTCTACCGCCACCCCATCCTGTTCTCTCATCCCCCCTTTGTGAATTCGTGTCTTAAAAGGGTGGGGGCCATGGGAAAGAAAATGCTAGGCTGGTAGTGTGATAACACATCTAGCATGATGAAGGGAAGGAGCGCTTAGGTACCAGCACCTAAAAACCGCTCACGCCAAAAGTAAGTCATAGGCTACTTAATGTGGATCAGGGGGGTCGAATTAGAGTGGGTACAATCAGAGAGCAAAGCTCCCCCAGCCGTAGAACACCATTTCCACAACTGGCACAGGCCGGAAGGTTGAGTGCAGAAGCATTCAAACCCCACCGTTGGCTTGAGGGCCGCATTTGTTACCAAACAAGAAGAAAGCGGAACGAACAAGAATCGCCTGTTTGTTAAGTGGCCCGTTCAAAGTTTGAGATCCCTCAGCACCAGACCCTTATCTGTCAAGCTTTGTTTTGAGCAGCCCAGCTCACTATGAGCGGAGCCATTGTAACGGGAAACGAGGAGTACCTAACCCCAATTCATGCAGTTTTGCTACAATGCCCCCGACTCATTGTTAGAAAAACTCGTCGTGAAAAGGACCAATAAGAGCACTGACCGTCGTTCATGCAGTGCCGTCCCCAATTTATCGTGACAGGTTTATTTGGAGACAGAAAGCACGAGCGCTAACCCTGAGTATTTGTATATGATGCCCCTCAAGCTCACCGTGAGAAGGATGCTTTATTGAAGAAGGTGGGCATCGACCCTGATGCATGCAGGTCTGCTACTTCCATGCCCCTCTATACATTTTCTTTTCTTCATACATTTGTTCCATGTTTCTCATGGACATCTCCCCTTTTGCTTAGCTAGGTGTGGCTACAGGCTTTCTGAAGCTTCCGCGCAGATGCCCCCTGAGGCACATATAGCGACATAACCTTACCTTATTGAAGAAGGTGGGCATCGACCCTGATGCATACAGATGCTACCATGCCCCTCCACTCACCGTGAGCAGGACCACCTCAGGCAGCAGCTTGTACCAAGCAGTGGCCACAGGAGACCATTTGGCGTGCGTCTTGCCGATGCCCTTGACAGCATGCGCCTCTAGATGGATGGCCTGAGATCAGTAGTTAGCAGGTACAGTATTTAGTATTTAGCGGGTCACAAGTGCTTTTGACAGCACGGTTGGACGGTCTGCAGTCAGAAGTTAGCAAGGCGCAGGTGCTTTTGACACACCCATGACATTTACTAACATTTAATAACCAAGGAACAAAGAGGTAGGTACTTAGGGGTCGTTAGCACAGCGTCACCCTCTGAACCGCTCTCTGCACCGCCACCCTCTCAATGCACACACCACATCAAAATACCCTGATGCTCAAAGTTATGTTATTGCGGTGCCCAAGTTTATGTGCCCTGTGCACTTTTTCCTGTAAGCACTAATACTAATATGTCACTTGTAATGAGGTCACGCAAACATAGAAAGGGGTGCACAAACCCTTTTTGCCCAGTTTAGTTAGGAGACCCTAACAGAGATCAGACAATTAGACAGCTCTCAATTGCCTTATTCACGGGCTCAGACTTGTCTACTATAGTTTTAGGTATACTAGCTTTCGAGGTGAAAGCTGTGTAAGCTGAGGCTTTGCAAAGAGTGACAGATTGGCGGGACTCATTGGTGGAGCTTTGTAAGTTTGAGCCGCAAGCTTGATGGGGAGGGGCCCAGGGAGCAGAACGTTCCTTCTCTTGAAACACATTGCGAATTGCCTGCTTCTATCTGCTCGCAAAATAAGAGAAAGATCCCTGTTTCCGCGATTCATAAAGCAACAAACACGCAAGCACTAGAATGGCCTAGCGGTGAGGGGCTCGCAAGGTGCTGGCACCTGAGCACCCTCTTTTCTTGAACTTGGAGTCAGGCCAGCCATCCCTGTGAGAATTCTTGCCCCTAAGCAAAAAATTACATTTAAGTATGTAGGAACCTTAATTATATATATCTAAGCACCCCTGCACGCTCAGTTTGTGACAGGAGGTGCCCAGGTGGGCAGGGTTGAAATCCCTGCCAAAAAATGGATTCCCAAAAGCTCCTCCCCGTTCCATCAACTTACCAGGGGTGTTTGTTTGCAATAATATTGGAGCCATTCTGGTGCAGGTCAGGGGGTCTGGGGTGAAGGTCCGGTTTTGGACCCCCTTTTGGCAGGGAAAAGTGCTACTTTCAATCAGGCACCAACTGCTGAACCGTTTGGGGTCGTGTCTGTTTGCTAAACTTTAGAAAAAACACATTAATAAAGTCCGACGCTTAAGTTTAAGTCTGCCCCCCTCGTTTGAGAGAGGCGGCCTTTTTTTTCCAAATCAGTCTGTGTGCTCAGAGGGGCTGATGTTTGTTTGAAAACCTCAGCTGTCGCTGCCCACCACGGCCCAATCCCAGCATTCTGACCATTATACTTGACAGTGCATGCCCTGGAAGCAAACTGAAAGGCTCCCAACACCCAGGTGGTGGCCAAAAAGCGTGTTTCCAGGGTTTCCAGAAATGCACCAGAGGGGGCTGACTGAGCCAAAAAAAAGGGTCTAAAATGTGGATTGAGCATGGGCGCCATGACTGGCAAGCTCCAAAATTTACATAATATGAAATATGAATCCTTGCTCTGTCCATAGATGTAAAATTTGGAGCTTGCCAATTTTGGCGCGTGTGCTTAATTTGCTGTGGCGTGCGGGCCATTTTTTACCACAAAATCACCCACTGCACCAATCTGGAATATTTTTAATGGCGTAGAATCATTATTGGAAAAGGATATCATTACAACAACAATGAAAGAAAACGACCCAGTGGTTTATTGGTGTTTTATGTGGATTTGAGCCATTTTCCCATGGAAATCACCACATTAGGGTTTACATGCACCATGTGTGCTTAATCCAGTCTATTTCAGCACGCAAAGCGACCCACATAAAACTGGGCACATGCTCAGGTAGCTCTCAATGCCAGCTACACTTCGGTACTAAAATGGTGTCGATCGGATGAAGTGGCTGTGAGTGGCTTCCTTCTGAATGCAAAAATGCACATTTTCAGGCATTTCCTCCGTTAGCCCCCTCTGGAAATGCACCATTGTTGCCCAGCAAACAGGCCCACACACTAAGTCCTTTAGGGGCAAACTTCCAACCCCCCTTTTTTTGCTTTGATGGGTATGGTTTGACCCTTAACCTATCTGAGGACAAAAAATTGAAGAAATTCGGACCAAAACCCGCATTTCTACACCCATACCACCTTCGGGCAAGGAAATGGCACATCCAACCCCCAACTCTCACCCTTTACCCAAACTCATTAGTTTTTCTGCAGAAGTGTTACATTTATGCATAAAAACCATTTTGTGACCTCAGATGTGCGATCGAGAAAAGGGGCATAAATTCACACTATTTGGGTGGGGCTTTGGCTGGGCTGACTTGAAGTGGCTCCTTTACCTAAGTCAATGCGGGGAGTGGTTGTTAACGGCCTGCATTCTTTTTCTATTTCTTTTTCATCAACTAAACGCTGCATTTCTTACTTCCCACGTCGCCTTCTCTATGGTTTGTTACCTGGCCTGGCCGCAGCTTAGCAAGCAGGATATCGTCGTGCACGGGAGCCATTGACTTCTTTCCCCTAGGCTCGCGATGGCTAGGCACTAAATGGGCTTGGCCCTGCACGACGCGATGTGCAGCGTGTGCAGTTGGGGGTGTAAGCATGTCTGTGTGTTTGCTTATGAGTGTGTGTATCTGAATGGTGTGTATGTTTGTGTGTTGTGTTTGTGAATGCGTGTGTGTGTGTGTTTGTGAATGCGTGTATGTGTGTGGGTGTGTACAAATGTGTGTATATGCGTTCATGTGTTTGTTAATGCATGTGAACCCCAGTGTGTGTGAGCAGCATATAACCAGTGGTGCCAACAAATTAAAAAACAATACGCAACTTCCGTGTTTAACAAAGTGAGGTTATCAGAGGCCGAGGGGGGGCACCTTGCATGCCAAATTAAGGAGCCTATACCCCACATACGCTGTCTTAACTGAAAACTGTATGGTCAACCAATGGCATTATTTATTCTGCGCAATTTAGAGATTGCAAGCAGTGACGGAGTGCAGAGTTGGTGTAGACCCACACACCACACACCTGCGCAAACCTGCAGCTGGTTTCCTCCGGCATTTGACTCCCAGAGGGCAGCCACTGCATCATGTTTGACGTCACTGCATGAGGGAGGGGCAGTGTGCATATTAGGTGAACACATGCGTCGGATAGCTAGGCAATGAGAGCATCACGATTGCATCATGTACGACGTCACTGCATGAAGGGGCCGTGTGCGTAGTAGGCGAACATGTGTGCCGGATAGCTAGGCCGGCTCAGCTTTGTAAAACCCCCTCGTGTACAAGCAGGCTCCGTAGTACACTTGTTCCTTGGTTTGTAATTCCCTGCTTTGATCAAGCAGGCTCCGTAGTACACTAGTTCCTTGGTATAAAATTCCCTGCTTTAATCGAGCAGGCTCTGTAGTACACTAGTTCCTTGGTTTGTAATTCCCTGCTTTGATCAAGTAGGCTCCGTAGTACACTTGTTCCTTGGTTTGTGATTCCCTGCTTTGATCAAGCAGGCCCCGCTTGTCTCGATCACTGACGTTGCTTGCTTTGATACCCAGACCCTGCCACAGCTAAACCCTAACCTTCACCACCTACCAGCTTGTGCTGGAAGAGTGCCTGCTAAACTCTACGCAACTTTAAAAATGCCCTCACCATTCTCGTATTAGTTTATTTAATAACGCCCTTTGCCTGCATAGCCAAGATGCACACCCTCTCACACCCTTCTCGTTCACCACCTACATGCCCTGCTCTGAGGGTAGCAACCTCAACTCCAGTGTTTATCCCACCACAGCCAAAGACCGATATAACATGCTCCCCCACCCACCCACCTTTGTCATTCACCATCTTGTTGCCCTGCCGAGTGCAGCGGACGTCCAGCTTGAAGACCAAAGTGTTCTTTTCGCTTGGGGCCTGCGGAGAATATGAATTCAATGGTACAATCTCCACGCAGCTAGCAAAGTACAGCAGCAGGTGCATGAGGCTGTGTCACTCGCCTCACATTGGGAGCACCCAATCCCACACAGCCACTCGCCTTATATTGGGAGCACCCGATCCCACAGCCCCATTTCCAATACCAAATTGTGAGTATCGCAGGTGTCTAACGAGGTAGCCGGGTCTTGAGCCCCTGCTCGCTATTAATACATTGATACTAGCCCAGGACCACCATAAGGGTCTAGTGTACCAGGACTACCTTGAGGGTCTAGTGTCTGTCATAGTCTATCAAGTAATCTGGTGATGTGATGTCATAGTCTATCAAGTAATCTGGTGATGTGACGTCATAGTCTATCAAGTAATCTGGTGATGAGATGTCATAGCCTATATAATAATCTGATGATGAGATGTCATAGCCTATCAAGTAATCTGGTGATGTGAGGCAAAGAAGAAGTTCTGTCACATTCACTTGGAGTGGGTGAACAGGTCTGAATGCTTGTCAGGCTGAATCCGTACTCGTCACTTTTGTCGCAAGTCCTGAAGTATGTAACTTTTGTCGGAAGTCCTGAAGTACATGCTACAATCCAGACCAAAAAGATGGTCATCCTGAAGATCAGATCAGCAGTGCTTCCAAAAAGCAAATCCCTACGCTCACACACCTTCTTTACCAATTAAAAACCCAAGAGCAAAAGAGCAGGGCTTCCTTGACAACACACCCTCTACTCTACGCACCTCCTCCGCTGATTTTGAGTCCAATAGCCCGGGGTTCACCCGCAAGGGTATAAGGCCTAGTCTGTGAGACAGTACTTCATCCTGCACGCATGCACAGGCAACATGCAGTGCTGGGGTGCTGGGTTACAGTCACAAACTTTTGGCAAGGTCCTGCAGTGTGATGTGCAGGTGGCTGAAGGAAGAAAATGTGTGCCTCTAATTACATTGTGCTTTGCCTCTTGAGCACACATTTTCAACACTAAAGTTTGATGTTGCATCAGTGGTGGACCTAAGATTTGAGATTCAATTCATGGAAGCTTTTTAGAGTGGCACAACAGGGAAGGGGGTTTGAGATAGGGGGCAGAAGCAAGACAAGCAATTATGGCGAATAGCACCAGCTCGCGTCCAAGGAGTTCAACTTTTTCGCTTGCTGAAGCCCTCCTTGGGACAAGAGGGCGTTGGTAGCAGTGCACAGGCACATGTGCACACACGCATGCACTCAGACACACGCACCTGGATGATGCTGGTATTGTTCACCATGAACACATGCTCAATGGCCACAGTTGGCACTTCTGCTAGAAGGATACGACGCAGGGCGTTGGCTATGGCGGGGTCGGCGCCAATGAGATCAAACTCCATTTCTTCATTGTTTATGTGGTTGACCTGTAATGATGCAGCAGCAGGGTGCTGTGTGTAAATGGACGTGCGGACAATGAGAAGTGTATGAGCAAGCCTGAGGTGAAAGATCACCAGCGTACGTTCTTGTAAGTCTGCAAGTTTTATGTGCTTTGTGTGTCTGTGTGTGTCTGCGTATGTTTGTGTGTGTCTACGAGTCTGTGTGTCCTTGTCCATGTACTAAGTCAAAATCTGGTATGTGTCAGTGTGTGTGTGTGTGTGTGCATGTTTGTTTGCACAAGCACTGTGCTTTTTTGTGCGTGTGCGCTTGTCTGAATGTGCTTGCACACAGCGTTTCTGCGTGTGCATGTATCACATATGATATATGTCTGGTGTTTGTGCTTTTGTGCTTGTGTGTGTGTGTGTGTGTGTGTGTGCATGTGCTCATGCCTGCTCTACATGTGCAGGTGCGTAATGTTCATGCGCCGGCATGTGTTCGTGTAAAATCATGTGCGGGCGTGCATCAGGCTTACCACCTCCTGCCTGCCTGTGTTTATGTCAAATGGAAATTCTCTTTAGTCCGTACCTCAATTTTCAGGTCTGCCTTGAAAGCCTCTAGGTTCCAGGAGTTGTCGATGCCCAAGGGCTCAAAAACGTTGGCTGAGGTAAAGGTGTTGGTCTGCGTGCATGCATGCATGGATAGGTTTATTGCCTTTGCAGAGGTGGATGAAATAATGCGTGCATGGTTGCTTGCAGTTCAGCTTAAAACAGCCACCACTCGCATGCTTGTTCACATCCGGCCCGCAAGTAAGATGGGTGCGCTGCTCCTCCAAGTGGGCAGGCAGCTTGTTCTTCTCCTTTCTGTTCATCTGTGCCAAGTTCTTCTTTGTCAGGGGTGCATTTCCTTCTTACGGAAGACGAAATGACTGCGAAATTATGCAACACAGCGACGTATCAATTAAGAATAAACATTCGACCAGCTTCATATAGATTTAAAAGTTTGCAACAGGACGAGTCGCCCTCCTCAGCCACCTCCCCCGTTTTCCCCCAAAACATGAAATTCCCTTCCAAAATTTGAAATTTAACGCGGGAGTTCATTCCTGAAATTAAATAAGGGGGCCAAATTTTCAGTGCCCGGATTAGGCGCCTGAAAATGAGGCGTCAAAACTGCAGCTCGTTTGAGTCCGTTGTTATAATGGTTTGGTCTGATTTTTTGCAATGGTAAAGGCTCAGATAATTCCTCCAACTGCAACCCAAACGTCGGTAGCTTGTATTAATTCATCCTGCGTTAACATTGAAGTCATTGCAATGTGGTCTGAGTACTCGAGTATCGGTAGTGGGGATAGAAAGCAAGATCGATGCTGCTTTTATTTTTGGCTTGCTGCATTGGCGGTGCAGCAATTAAGCTGCATTCGAGATTCCTGGTCTGATTACTAGACCTCTGATAGGTCAAAAAGTGGAGTTAATAAGCCTAAGCAAGCCGGCCTGTGTGTTGGGCTGCCGGCAGGTTCCACCGGCCATACATCACACAAGCAGGGACCTCACTCTTTCATTAATGCGGCCCACGAATTATCGAATTATATTATAGCTGGAGCTGCAATTTTACACGATTGTCGTTTTATATATGTCTTAATTACATGTCAGGGCAAATTTGCCTGGTGCAGTGTGCGAGCCAGAATTCTCGCATCTACAGTTCAGCGGTCAGTTTTTCCGGCCTTTTTCCACCCAATCAGGGGGGGCCGGGGATTTCCCCTGGTATAAATATGAACAGTTTTTGTGTACAATACAGAAAGTAGGGCACTAGTCTTTTGTTACTTTCCAGGTGCAGCTAACCGGTTAATTGTAGATTAGGCCTATAATTGCATACCAAGCCCTTAAGCCTTCATCACATTCTGTCACATATATCTGTTAATTAAGGTGTGTGGTTTGATAAAGCGCTTCTCTCTTGCTTCCGACTTGTTTTGTTAGCATTGTCTAACCAAAACACTCAAGCAGCTGGCTGCTTCGATTATGAAGCTTGCGCTCGAGGAGAAAGTTTGCTTTCCTGTCCACTCGATTCTCGGTTGGTTTCTCAGCAGAGCGACGTCAATTGCAACAACAAGTCAGTGCCAGGTGGTTTATGTAAAATTGGACGTCTTTGTCTGAGATACCGATGTGGACATGTGGAGAGTATAGTGTATCGTTACAGTTTAATATTTCTTCTTGCAACACAACAAACTTTCCTCCTTTGTGTCTGGAGCTTATGGATCTATTGTTGATTGGCGAGGACCAGTCACAGGCTGGTCAGCCAAACAGTCTGGCTGAAGGTCCCCCGATGTTAGTTTAAAATCTTGAGCATTAGGATTCGGTCATTGCAAGATATCGCTGCATAGTTGGTACCATCCTTTTGCATTCAACTAAAGCGCTAGTTAGATCAAGGTCAGGTAAAGCATGTTAGATTAAAGTACGGCTAGCAGTCGCACTTTTTGACTGAAGGCCACAGAATTTTTGTAAAACCTCTTGTTAAGGCTATCATTAATGCGCACACAAAACAGGGAATTTCTCGGAGGATATGATTCTAGGGCATGTGACAAACCGTGTTAGCTTGCTGCGTGCGTTCTGTCATCAAACTGACAGTTTCATGCATAGACAAACTTCATGAGTTCATGCTTTCTTCTGTTAGCGGTCGCTCTCCATAGACACTCTCTTTCTTCTTCAAACTCCTGTAGACGTTGCTTCTTTACTGTTTCTGCTTCCTCATGGTCCGCTTTATCTTTCTTGGCCTTGGCAAGTGATGAATGAGAAAAAATAATTACTTTACTATGATTCGTTGCTCCGTTTTTACAAGATGGCAGTTTTTATATACATATTTTTATATACATTTAACAGCGGTTAGTTGTTTTTATCGGGAATGAGTGACTGACACCTAGTCACTCTTCAAATCCCAATGAGTGACAAGGAGGAGGAGGACGAGGAGGAGGAGGAGGAGGAGGAGCAAGAGCCACCCGTTTTCGCATACATATTGAAAGTGTTTGACGAGCAGGTAAGTGTTTGCCCCGGTGCCGTGTCAAATCACAATCACACACACACGCGCACACACACACACACGTACACGCAATCACAAACACATGCATATGCAACGCACATGCGCACGCTCTCACACACACACACACACACACACACACACACACACACACACATACAGCCCCACATACACACACGCACGCACGCGCGCGCACACACACACACATACACACACGCACGCGCGCACACACACACACACACATACACACACACACACACGAACAAACTCTGACACCCTTAGGTCACGGCTGCCATCCAAATCCAAAGAGCGTTCCGGGTGTTGAAGCAGAAGAGCAGTGAATATGGGGCCCTCCCTTCAGATGGTGAATAACAGTGTTTCGCTCACCTGTCAGTCTACTTATGAACAAGCAGTTTGTTCTAAGGTTCTAAGGCCGCACCTAACAACAGCTCTGCGGCCAAGTCTAAATTTCTAGATGAGGGACAAAAAGATATGGAAAGTGAAGTGCCCACACGAAGCTCAAGCACTTGTGGAGCAGCAAGACCTTGATGTATGGTTAAATCTTTTCCAGGGGTATCTCTAATAGGTGCAAATATGTTCAATTCAATAGCCATTGTTAACTTCGTCAGCCAGCTCTCAATATATTCTACCTTTTAACCCTTACTTTGACTCTCCCCACCGCAGAAAATCCTTTCCACTGGAAGCACCTTCGGAGTGTCAGGTGAATGTTTTGCAACTCTTGAGTCAATCTGATGCATTGTATCTCCATTCTGTGAGCATAAGGGGAGCATAACGTCACTTTCTTGTTTGCTGTTGGCTGTCATCTGGCCCTGACCTTCAAACCTGCTGAGCTTGAACACAATTGTATACAACCTTTAACAGAGCTGCGCATGGCTGGTGCGAAAACGAGCTGTACGATGAGTACGGAGATCGAAAGGAAAGAATTGATGGCGGGAAGGCACCGAAAAGGAAGCGCAAGTGGAAGTGAGTCCTCTTCTTCAGTCTTCAACTTACAACAGAATTGCATGCAAGTCGTCTCCTGCAGCTATTCAAAGAAAGCTAGTTACTCCAGTCACTTGGATTTCTGCAAACCTTTTCCTCTGCTGTCTGTATCGCAGCTATTCTGACTCAATTCGTCATATGCGGCAAGAATTTGAGAAGGGAGATGACAAGCCGCTGCTCAGTGAAGACCTTGAGGCTGCACGGGTAGGGGTAATGGACTTCTCGCTGCTCATCACAATTGATCCGACCCCTCCTTGTTCAAACACAAGCATCCTTTTTGACTTGCAAGCACGCAGAACAGTAGAAGTAGCGATGTTCCCAATACAACAGATGCCTATTGTGGGACCAATTCCTTGGCGCGTATCAGCAACTAGAGGGCCCTTCTTTAATCATACAGCGCATTCCCGTAACGCAGTAACCCAAAGTTTTGCCAGCACTAATGATAGTGGACACCATTTTGTTTGAACATGTCAGCTAGATTTAGTCAGCAGTTTGTTTCATCTAGCTAATGCTGCGTCTGCTGCTTGTTTGATTGTGCCTGCAGAAGTACTATGCGAGCAGCTTGATAGGCAATGGCATCATGAACAGGATCCTGCGCCAGCAAGGCAATGTGTCAATCGTCTCCGGTTACCTAAGTGAGAGGGTGCGTGCGCAGGGATTTCGATCGGCTCAAGTTTTGAATACGCAATTACTTGTCGTCTGAAAAGTCGCAAGTTTGTACATAAACACTTTGTGGGTTATTAGCTGTAGGAACGAGCAAGTTTTTAACAGCATTTTAATTACGTATTAGCTGTCGTAGGTTGCATAACTGGAGGTGAATTATTTCTCTGCACCATGAAAGGCATCCATTGAGAGATTCTGAACTAATGAATGTTTTCTCAACTTTTTCTCAGTGGAATAAACTCAAGGAGGACGCCCAGCGCAGTGTCTTGCTACCGGACAAGCCTCTGCAGGTAGGATGAAAGATCTTATTCAATGAGATTATCTCACTTGGCACAGGCTATGTCACGTGGTTCCTCAGCAAAGCCTCCTTGTAATGTGACATACTGGCCTCTGATCCCCGTGAATTTATTCACACACTCATAACCTCAATGCAAAACAACTCTGCAGGACGAGTTCAAGCAGGGCACTTCAAGATGGGAGAAGTAAGTGCGATACCAAACTTTGAAATGCCAAACCTTTCCATCCCAGAACTGGGGAAAAGCTGTTGCTTTTCAACACTTTTGGGCATTCCACTGGCCTCCTCATTGGTAGCCTCCTCAAGCGTCAAGCCTAGCTACTCAATGAACCTGAGAACCTGACCTGAGGAGGGGTTATCCTTGAAGCACATCTGGACTTCTTGTCCTTGTCACCAATCTTTCCACGTCCTTCTTCAATGCCAGGTTGATGACATGGATGCTCAATAACGGTCACAGTGCCCCCATTCGGATGCATGAGCCAACGCTGCTGGATCTCCAGGTGAGTGAGTGTCAGGAGATGGAGATCCTGAGGACACACACACACACACACGCACACTTGATGCTGGCCTCCAAGTGAGTGCATGTTGGGAGGGGGACAACCTGATTACTGTCGTGTCTTGTTCAAAGGGGGACCACGGAGCGCTCCATTTTTGGTTTAAGTACAGTGTTTACAAATAGCTTCAGTACACACGGAAATCAGGGGTCATGAGGCCAGTCATGTGGCACAACGGCTAAATATTCGGCAGGGTGTTTCAAACATGATCACATTCCCTTATAAACATAATCAGTGCAACCCCTATCAACTAGTCAACTTCGTGCTATGTACAAATGTTGGTTTGGAAGGCATTGAAAAGTGGCCATGTCAGAGAGATTTTTGTGTAAGGACCTAGCCCCCTGGTGCAAATTGTTCGTATACTTTTGGTATCGCAATTTCAAGCAATGCATTTATTGCTTAAACCTGTAAATGTGGCCTAAATGTCACAGCAAGTTGAATATGTTTGCCAAAGTTTGCATTTGAATTTCACGCCCTGGTTCATGTGTATTCTACCAATATCGGACCTTCCTAATCATGGGACGCATGAGCAAACGTCTAAGTTCAAAGCATGCTCGTTTTTGGCCGGACAATCAGATTTTGTTTGCAAGAGAGCATGGTCAAGGCACGCAACCTACTTATTGAGGTGGTGCACTGACTGAGACACACGCTCACGATGTGGTGTCAGGTGATCTTTTCTTGGAATAAAAAATGGCAGCTAACGGCTGTGCGTTGTTGGAAAAATCATTTCCTATAGCACCATTTATATGTAAGTTGCAGCCTGCAACTTTCATGTTGTCCTGTGCTGGCATTAGGGATGGAGATGAAGCAGTGCTGATTCTGCCCACTCACTTACTAGCAGGCTTCTTTGACGATCAATACTGAGGCACACCGAGCGAAGATTATGGGCTTGCTGGCCCAATTCAACACCATCCTGAGGATAAAACAGGGGAAGGAAAAAGAGGCCACAGAAGTCGGCAACCAAGCTGCTCAGATCAATACCATCGCTGTGGGATTGTGAGTAGGAACTAATCGTCCAGCTCCTGTTTTTACTGCTGCACGTATTGATGCCTTTTTGCCTCGACTGCCTTTTGTAACAGGACAATTATAAAATGCAGGCTTTACACATCCCGTGCATTTGTTTGCAGGTACGACTGGGTTATCAAAGATGCCGGTGTTGAGGTATGTGAATACCAAAGTCAAGTGTTTGTTTGCCAGATCAGGCTCTTCGATAGACTTTTTGGATGCGCTTTTGATAATATCGTAAATACTGGTATGGGAACTTGATGCCACGCCGTACATCCCCCCCCCTTGTCTTTGCCTGCAGTTCAAGGAAGAGCTAGAGGAGAGCAGCAGGTGAATTGCAAGGAATTGACTAGCGAGGCATGGTTTGGATCTGTGTGTGCTGGCTCTAAATGTGTCTTGCAAGCTCTCGTGTGTCACATGCTTGTATTTGCCCAGTGACTGGAACTGTTGTACTGGATTTATTGGATGCAGAGCATACAACAATGGACCAAATATTCTGTACGTGCATTGCGTGCCCGTCATCTTTGACGCTTTGCGCTTGTGATCCTGTCCTTCTTGCCTGCTTCAAACTGTGTGGCTGTGGTGTCAGGTGTGTTGACCCTTTGACAGACTGCAGGACAATTCCTCCCCACATCTGCAAAGACATTTCTCTGTGTTGCCTAAAAGAGTGCATCCTAAGATGCCTCTGTTATTTCTGTAGGTTCTAGTCTTAGAGGGCTGCCAGGGGTCTATGAATGTTAACTTCGTCCTAACGTCTTTCCGCATTCTGCAGGTATGCTTCGACTCCGCCAGAGCCTCCAGAGGGACTGGAGCAGGACCTGTATTGGTTCCACGCTAAAGTCTGTGCAGCAATTGTAAGTAGTACAGTCATTGAGGTGGTCACTTGGTGTAACACCAATTGTAAGTAGTACAATTGCAAGTAGTACAATTGTAAGTAGTACCAATTGTAAGTAGTACAATTGTAAGTAGTACCAATTGTAAGTAGTCATTGAGGTGGTCACTTGGTGTAACACCAAACACCAACAATAAAGTGGCTCATTTTCCTGACTGATAAAGGAAAGGTTTCTCCGCCTGTGTGTTTCCTCCTTTCTTCGTCGTTGGATGTGTCAAGTGCTGCACAAGCAGGGTGAGGCTTCCTGCATGTCGGACATTTAACGAGTCTTTTTTTTGCTTTCCTGTTCCTGCTTGCTCTACACATCCTTGGTGCACTTCCACCTACGCTTGGTCGACAGCGCTTTACTCAGCTTCAATTGATCAGCATGCTTTGAACACTCCCTCCTGTTCCTCTGCTTGTTCTCAGGCAGCTTCCAACTCCCGTGCGTGTCGACTGAGAAGGGCAGGTATGCGTGGAAGCACTTGAAACCACCGGCCAGTCTGGTGTGCGCTGCCCTAGAACTAGCAAATACAAAGCGCTGCCCTAGAACTAGCAAATATGCTATGTTGGTCATGTGCGCGTAGAAAACAATAGCAGGAAGCTCGCATTCTCACAAGGGCGGTTTTAAAAGGATCAGCATGTCTACATTAGCTACCAGGGACGGCACGTCTGAATGTCTGGCATTTGCACTTTGCCTGTTCACAGGGCGGCGCTGGGTGCAAGCGTTTGAGGATAGCACACAAAAACGCCGTAGCCTCATCCGCACACGCTCTGCAGGTATGTAAATTCATAGGACTGAGGAAGGTGGGTTCCTTTTTCTTGTTGGTTTGATTTCATCTACCTGTGCAAAGTGAAAGTATCAAACAGGCCTCTCATTCTCCCCAGTTGCAAAAAGAAACCTTCATTCCAATGTGCCCTGTACGACTTTGCTAGTGTGGGTAGTACTGCATCTTCTGATCGTGCTCCTCTCAAGCCGTGACAATCCTTGATTACTCAGGCAAGTATAGCTCGGTGGCCCTTTCCTTGACAGCAAGGAACAAGGCGGCTCTGCATGTGTGTGTGCCACAATTGCAGGGAACATAGGTCTGCTTGGTCCTCCAAGCATCGACCCTTCCACAGCAAAGATCATACGCCCACTGGTCGGCAAGCCTGAGGGCCCAGAAACAAAGCAGTGGATCCATTCACAGCACAAGGTAATCACCCTTTTTTGTTTGTATGCATGTGTGTGTGTGTGTGTGTGTGTGTGTGTGATGTGTATGCATGAGTGTATGTGTGTATGTATGAGTGTTATTTATGTACAAGCACACATCAGTACTTGCTAGCACAGTTGGTCATGCTGCCCCTCCCAACTGATTAAAGCGTGCTTTGTTTTCTGGTAGCACAGCCACATCTGTGCCTGTGAGTAACTATCTTGCCTTGCCTGTCTTGACGGAGGCTGACCTGCAACGTCCAGTTATGTGCTGCTCCGTCTCTTTGGTCCTTGCTTTTGAAACGTCAAACCTGTACACACTTAAGACTCAAATCTGCGCCTCCTTGCGTGCCTATTTATTTGGCCCAGAAAATTCTGAAGGCGCAGCAGAAGCGCAAGAAGCTGGGCCGCGACAGGCGCCCTCTGCATTGTGTAAATACAGAGTGGATGGGAAGCGTCGACTGGAGGGTCATCGAGGCACGAGCTACTGGCAAATCCCTCCCAACAGGTGCTGAATGCTCTTCTGTTGAATAGCTCGGAGCCAAAGCCTCATGTGCGTGTGTTGTCCTCAATGTTCTGTTTACCTCTTCCCCCCCCCCTCCCCCCACCCATTTTGTTAATGATACCAAGAAGCAAAAAATCTAGGGTATTGAACGCCCATAGCTTAGAACATCCATTCCTTTCTTAGTATCTTGTGAGCTGTCCAATATGGGGCTCGACGTAAAAAGCTGAGAATTGAAGTGCGGTCCGGCAGCAGCATTATCTAATTCCTTTATTATTGCTTGTAGTGTGATTGCCTTGCGCAAATTTTTAACCGTGCAACAAATCTGACCTTCACTTGCAAACACACTCACTCACTCACACACAGTACACTCATACTCACATACTCACACAAACACGCACGTACTCAGACAATGTCACACAAATACTGCAGGGCCACGGATGCCCCCCAAGCCCACTGATGAAGAGCTGCAAGATCTCTTTGATGACATGTTTGTGCAGCCAGAAAGCACTGCTGAGGGTTTAAAGGATGATGGATGCAGGACGACAGATGGACAGGACTCTAGTGTGCAAGGTGCTGCTCTAGTGTGCAAGGAAGTGCTCTAGTGTGCAAGGTACTGCTCTAGTGTGCAGGGTACTGCTCTAGTGTGTGAGGTACTGCTCTAGTGTGTGAGGTACTGCTCTAGTGTGTGAGGTACTGCTCTAGTGTGTGAGGTGCTGCTCTAGTGTGTGAGGCAGTGCTCTAGTGTGTGAGGTGCTGCTCTAGTGTGTGAGGCAGTGCTCTAGTGTGCAAGGTGCTGCTCTAGTGCGCAAGGTGCTGCTCTAGTATGTGAGGTGCTGCTCTAGTGTGTGAGGTAATGCTCTAGTGTGTGAGGTAGTGCTCTGGTGTGCAAGGTACTGCTCTAGTGCGCAAGGTGCTGCTCTAGTGTGTGAGGTACTGCTCTAGTGTGTGAGGCAGTGCTCTTGTGTGCAAGGTAATGCTCTAGTGTGCGGGGTAGCTTTCGGTGTTGGTGTCAGTGTGTGGTGCTCTGCTTTGAGGCCTTTACGGATGCAAATAACTTTAAGGCACGCATCATGGGCTGCAGATCACGTCTCAGTCCTGGAATTCAAGTTGTCCTAACGTGGATAAGGTTGCCGGTGAAAAAGAGCTCACCATAGCCACTTCGTTTGAAGGCCCTGTGTCTATTCCTTTCCCCTATACAATGCAATGGTTTGCCTACATCTGGCCCAGGTCAACCCTTGTCTACGTCCTCTCCCTCCTCCCCCACCCCCAGCCCAGACGTCCTGTTTGACACAAGCCGCTTGTATGTGGAAGAGGTCCATGATGTGCTGACAGAAAGTGGTCTGGCGGGTAGGTTGGGCCCAGAACTAGGGTTGGTTCTGAACAGATGTTCAAGTTGTACATGATCATGTTTTTAAAAGGTGTCCTTGCCCGAAATGCCGTGCGCATGCCGTGCGCATGCCGTGGGTATATATGTCCCTGGCCAACCCACTCCTCCCCCCAGCTGCATTGCAGTCCCTTTTTTACTTGGTTTGTTTTGAGGTTTACCTCGTTCTCACAGGTTAAGCAGCCATCCCAAGTTGAATGCATTTGTCATCCAAACTAAACTAAACTAATCCTCCCCCTATGTCCACTGTGGCACACGTCCATAGCAATTTTTGATAGGCACTCTGAGCCTGGAAGTAAAAGATGCGGCACTTGATTAATGTGCCTTGTCTTCAGGATTTCTTACCTGTATGCATTTGTGCAATTCAGCACGGCTCAGTCATGTGTGTGTGCGTGTGCGCATGTGTGTCCTACAGAAGCTCATATAAGATATGTGTGTGTATGTCCACATGTGTCTCCTACAAAATCAAAAGCTGACAAAGGAGAGCGACCAGGTTTGTAGGGCAACAACAAGTGTGTGGACAAATGAGGTTGGATGCATGAACCACATCCACATCCAATTACATGAACCACACATGAACCACACATGAGCCACATCCACATCCAATTACATGATCAACATCCTAAGCGTCATGCAGCTCGCTCGGCAGCCATGACTTGAACCTCTATAAGGATGCCAAGGCCAAGTTTGAAGTACTTTTACGTTCTACTCCAGTCGAAGAGATTAAGTCAGCCATCCAGGCTATATATATGTATATTCTTGTTCAAAAAGAACAAACATCCTCTCTCAGGATGGCTGCGTAACTACATTGTCCATTACATAATATATGCATGAAATGCTCTGTTTGCACATGATGCCATGCAGGCCTGCACTGCAACGAAGTGCTGAGCAGGCTGATGAAAGCGGCTCGGGCCCCACGCCTGCTACCGCCTCTAGATTCTGCAGTAGCGGCAGCTCGTGCGGACACATGGCTGAAAAACAGGCACAATCCTCGCCCGGACCTTGCCCAGTTTGCGCGGCTGGTGCGTAGAGGTGGTGCTCAGAGCAGCTTTGTTTTGGAGCAGTGCATGCCCGGTGCTTTTTGCCTGGGATTTTAACACAGAAGGACGCATGTTTGTTGGGCTTGCATAAGAGATTTAGCGAGATGGAGGGATGGTCTTGATCGGCCGTGCGGCCAGAAAGCGCATGTACAAACACGACTGCTAGCCTGTCGGATATAAACGTCGCTTTTCAATGTCTTGCGTTTGCTTAATTGTTTAAGACACGTTTGGTTCACCTTTTTGCGTGCGTGTGTGTGTGTGTGTGTTCTTGGCCTTCAGGTTCACAACGGCTATGGCGCGGTGGGCTCTGCAGGACACGAAGAAGCACAGATCCAAGTAGCTAGGGAGCAGGGCATCCCCATTTTGGCTCGCTCCTTGAGTGCTGTGCACCCGAGGGAGGTGAGAGCTGTGATCGTTTGATACAGTGGGGGTGACACTGGGGGTGACACTGGGGGTGACACTGGAGATGACACTGGGGGTGACACTGGGTGGATACAGTGGGGGTAAACCCTAAGTACTTACTCATGCAGTTTTGAACTCATTTTGTGTAAGCTTTTATCTTTTAGGTGTCCAATGGCCTATAGCACACACACACGCACACACACACACGCACACGTGTACCCAAGGCCGGTGAGGAAAGTGATGCTTTGATTTTACGTGGGTGGTACCTACTTTTGCATTGGGAGGTACTCGTCTGTGTATATGTGTGCTATTCCTTTGTGTACAGATCCGTGCGAATTTTCTTGGTTGTCCAATGGTATAGAACTCACACACGCTCACTTGCACGCACAGGCATACGCACTTGCACACACACTCGGCATGCAAACACACACACACACGCACACACACACACACACGCACAGATACACACACAGATACACACACGCACACACATACGCACATGTACACAAACTAAAACACACACAGTTGTGACATGTGCAGTGCAATTCCTTGAAAGGAGCACGCCCACACTCATATGCCCCTAAAAATCCATGCACACATGCAGCTGGGTAAGAGCATTGAGTACGCCCAGGAGCACTCACACCTGATGAAAGACATCGCATGCCAGGCCTTGCGTCTCTCAGGCAAGCCTCTTCATTATTTTGTTGGGTTTGTAAGTTGTAAGTCTTCAGCACCAGGATGTCCTCTGCTACTCGTGACAAAATTGTGGATGCGAGCAATTTTGTGATTCAACTTATGATGCGCAACAGCATAGCAGCAAAACGCTTGCCTGTTCTTTGGTCCCTCTGAATGCAAAGCCATTTTCGCATGACAGGCACGCCATAGAGCCTGAGATGGTGCAGCCTGTGCATCCACAGAGTTATTATCCACACAGGTGCAGCAACATAAACCTTGTGATGTTCTGTCCGTGGACTTTCTTACAGAGATGCCACTCATAGCTGATAGGCACTCCATGCGCCCTGAAATCACAATGGCCTGTGCATCCACAGAGTTATTATCCACACAGGTGCAGCAACATAAACCTTGCGATGTTCTGTCCGTGGACTTTCTTACAGAGATGCCACTCATAGCTGATAGGCACTCCATGCGCCCTGAAATCACAATGGCCTGTGCATCCACAGAGTTATTATCCACACAGGTGCAGCAACATAAACCTTGCGATGTTCTGTCCGTCGACTTTCTTACAGAGATGCCACTCATAGCTGATAGGCACTCCATGCGCCCTGAAATCACAATGGCCTGTGCATCCACAGAGTTATTATCCACACAGGTGCAGCAACATAAACCTTGCGATGTTCTTTCCGTCGACTTTCTTACAGAGATGCCGCTCATAGCTGACAGGCACTCCATGCGCCCTGAAATCACATGGCCCATGCTGCTCAAAGCTTGGAGGCAAGCAGGGCTGCCTGGTGGGTGTTGGACGTGTGCAGGAAATAGGTAGCATTTTCTGTTCTTGATACATGTTGCAGTTTGATCAGAGCAACTGAGAACTGAGTAGGGTTGACCAGAACCATATATATACGGTTCATATACGGCGTTTTTGGCAGGAAAATCACTATATATACGGTCATATACGGTGTATATATACGGTTCTGGCCAACCCTACAACTGAGTGTACAGCACTTAATGTCCTGTACTTGATATATTCCTGCAAGTCAACTTTAATGGTCATATCATCCCATGGTTATACCTCCCCATACCTGGTCATACATTAGGTACTTAAACAAATGCAAATAAATATTGCACAATAGCAGCTCATGCCTCCCGTTGCTGCTCCTGCACTACCTTAAATATTTCCTCCTGCCTCTATGACAATAAATTGTACATGTCATTTCAAAATGTGTATCACCTAAATTGGTTTGCTCAAGAGTGAACGGCTATCAACGTGATGAATGGGATCAATTATCTCTCTCTCTCTCTCTCTGTGTCTGTCTGCGCGTGTGTGACAACTTCTTGATGCGTGTGTGTGTGTGTGTGTGTGTGTGTGTGACCAACCCCAGGCTGGCAAGGATTTGATGGGCTTGCGCTCCACAATGGACTCACCGTCGATAGCTTCAACAACTTCAACAGCAGCTGGGGTGCATTTGCAAGCACTCCAAAGACCCAGGGAGATTCGTGTTTGAACACACCCTTCTATGCACCCACGGCTCCTCGCTTGGGAAAGAGGTGTGTGTGTTGTGTGTGCGTGTGTGTAACGTGTCTGTGTATGTGCTGTGTGTCTGTGTGTGTGCTGTGTGGTGTCTATGTGTGTGCTTTGTGGTGTGTGCGTGTGTGTGTGTGTGTGTGCTGCACATCACCGGTGAGGGCGCTGCAAATGCTGAGATGAGCCTGACGTTGTGCTCCTCTTGGTCTTCTTTGCCTTTTGATTTCCTTGCTTCTCTCACTCCTCTCCTATACTGAGTTTGAGTTTTATTGTTGCTGCCTTTCACCGCTTGGGCAGTTGCAAGGACCAGTTTTAAGCAATCGATCCGATCCTTGCAGATCATCCAACCCCCATCTGACGATGCAGAACAAACAGAAAAGAACCTGGGCAACCTGCATCTTGCGTGCTATGCATGCTTTGCAGCTCCTTGTTGCAGAACGACGTTTCACGCGGCACGTAGCAGATCCAAAGAGAAACGCAGCTCGCAACTCTTGCCCTGCTGCACACGCTTTGTCTGTGCATGCATGCCACGTACATTTAATACAATTGATTGCGGTGCTTGGTTCTCGCAGTGGTGGTTTTAGCTCCGGTGCTGCCCGCGGCATCCACAACTCTTCCAACAGCCAGGGTCAGCTCAGTCCGGCCCCGTCCACGCTCCTCTCTCCATTCGCCGCTGCAAGCCCTTCGTGCTTTGAGCCAGTCACCCCTTCGTAAGTCTAGTGGGCAGAGCAAACGCTCAAGCCTTGTGTTTGAGTGTGCGGGCCTCGTGCTCAGGTCTTATGCATGGGCACTCAGTGCGTGCCTTCCAGTGCTCATTTTTGTGCGTGGTTTAAGATCAGTCAAGGTTTGCCAATCTGCAAAAGTGGTCCTGCTTCACGATGTGCTGTGCTGTTGGAGTGACATTGTGAACTTGGGTGGGTTGGACAGCACTGACAGAGAAAGAGAGAGAGAGAGAGAGGGAGAGAGAGAGAGAGAGAAAGCTGGAGGGCCAAGGCTCTTTGCAGCTTGATAAAGCACAGTAGCAAGGGCCTTACATCCGGTCTCAACCATAAGTTGAGGTAATATTGGAGCTGCGCAACTGGTCGTTGCTGTGTTGTGTATGTGTGTGTTTCGTGTGTGTGTGTGTGTGTGTGTGTGTGCACAACCCAGTCACGCTGTCCAACTGGAGGGCTCCCCCTTAAACTTACGCCGCCCACCACGTGTGCGCACCAAACTCCTTACACAGGCCATCTCACCCATCTTCACCCACGCACACGGGCTATGCCACTCACGGGTGTGTGTCACCAATTTGTTACACAGGCCCTCCCAGACGCCTAGTGGCTTCACACATGCTCGTACCCTTATGTGTGAGCGGCGTAAGCAACAAGCCCTGCAGGTGTGTGTGTGCGAGTGATTATGTGTGTATATATGTGTGTGTGTGTGTTGGATGTGTGTTGGGTGTGTGTGCGAGTGAGTATGTGTGTTTAAGTATGCGTGTGTGAGTATGTGTGTTTTTAAGTATGCGTGTGTGAGTATGTGTGTGCATGTGTATGTGTGCGTTGGTGTGTGTTTTTTTGGCTTGGGAACTGGCCTGGGGCTTGAGGTGCTTAACTTCTCCTTGAGCGCGCCAAGGTGTTTTGAATACGTCAGTCCATCACGGCATGCAATCTTGTTTGCAACATTTGCAGTGGTCTCACTTGTACCTCCTACCGTTAGGAGTAACAGGGGTCAGGGACGGAAGATTATTCAGGCTGTAACTTTTGGCGCCTCCTCTCGGTATTCACGTTCACAGCATTGCACACCGCTTGCTCCTTCCAAACCCTTCAGGCGCGCGTAGCAAACCAGCAGAAGAGGGAGGCCTGGTCAACAGGAGGTGCTAAACTCACCCAACGGAATAAGGAGTTGTGGTCAGGAGGAAGTGGCCAAGCTGATGCTATCCTCAAACCTGGCACCTCTGAGGTATATCTTGTGTGTGCGTGCGTGCGTGCTTGCGTGTGTACGCGTGTGTTGTCCTATGATCCAGGACGATTGTGTAAGTCAGTTGTGTAGATTCTCCTATGGTTGTCCTATGATCAGGACGAGGTACTAATAGTAAGCAGGGTAGGCTAGACAAGTATGAAAGGAACAGGAGGACCTGTGTAGGCGAAATCAAAGGAGAGGGCCCGCTCAGTTAAGAAGCTTCAACGCATGTTTTATCTGGCTGCAGAGAAGAGGTTTTTAGCGAAATGAGCTAGTTGTGTGGATATCAATCAGTACAAGAGCTTTTAAAGCACTTGAACAAGTAGCGGGAAATGGTATTTAGAAACGCTATTTAGGTAGCAGGTGTTGTGAAACTTGGGGCTCAGGTTTGGTTGAGGGTTTGGGTTAGACCTTGCTCTCCGCCACCGAAAAAACGGGAAGTGCATAGAAACAGGTGTTCAAACGAGGTAGCCGGGTCTTGAGCCCCTGCCTGCAGTTATTCTATTAATAATAGCCCAGGACTCCTCGAGGGTCTATATAGCTTGGAGAGTCTGTTATGTCTGTTAGGTGATCTGAGGAAAAGGAGAGGTACTGTTACAGGAAGCCTGTGGAGGTCTGAAAGGGCGTAGACTTGGCCTGACGCTGGCTACTAATGAAAGTAGGTTGTCCAGAAAAAGTGTACTTTTCAAGGTTGTGATACTAATAAATTGCATTGCTGGAAATTTCTATTAGCCATCAGAGTGGTAGCAAAAGCACTGTGAAGGGGGGATTGGTCTCGCACCTGTTGCTTGCTGCTGTGGTCTTGTACCTTAGTGCCAGCTCACCATCATCGAAGATGCATCCATCTGCATCTGCTTCACTGCTGCTGCATGCACAAGTGCCCTGGTCTTGTCCTCTGCCTGCCATCCATCCGAGGTGTGGGGTGATTTGGTGTGACCTTGAGTAATAACGCTGGCATGCACACACACACACACACACGCACATGCGTGCACACACATATCCGCACGCATGCACACATATCCACACGTACAAACGCGCAGGAGCGTGGGAATGAGACACCCCTGCTGTCCTCCTTCCAGAAATCATCAAAAGGCTTGCTGCCAAAAAGCACGCTCGGCCTCCGAAACAGCAACAATGGCAGTCTCAGCAAAAGCCTCAAGAACCCAACCAGCAGCTTAAAACCAAAGCAGTCCCAGGCTCTTTCTTTGTGGGGCGGCATCTCATGCGTAAGTGGACTACCTCGCACGAGCACGTATGCACACACATACACATGCATGCAGACACAACAGACGCACACACGACCACACACATACACGACCACGACCACACACGACCACACACAACCACACACATATACACACACACAACACACACCACACACACATACTCAAACAAGACACCTGCTCTTCACACACAACTGTCGCATGTTGCGGCAATGTCATCATTCATGCGTGCTTGTGTGCATGATTGCGTCAATTAGGGCAACGCATCCGTGGAGAATGGGAGTGACGATGGTAGTGGAGATGAGGAGCAGCCTCTGAGCTTGCCTAAGACCGACATGCTGCTGCTGCGAAGGGCTGAGTTCTGGGCGACGGTCATTGCTGATGCAAGGTGTGATTGCAAGGGGTGGATGCGAGGGTGGGTACAGTGTGGGTAGTACGGTCATTGCTGATGCAAGGTGTGATTGCAAGGGGTGGATACGAGGGTGGGTACAGTGTGGGTAGTACGGGCATTGCTGATGCAAGGTGTGATTACAAGGGGTGGATGCAAGGGTGGGTACTGGAGAGTTGATGCAAGCGGGTTTGGTGCAGAAGGGTTTTGATGCGATGGGTTGATATAAGAGCTGTGTGCTTGTAGGCGAGCTGCTACGTGCCTTGAGCAGGCGGCACAGCAGGAACGTCCATAGGGGGACAGGATGTGGTCATTGCTTAAGATTGCAGGAGTTGGGAAACTTCCTTCCCTCTACTCAAGGATTAAGTCAACTTATTCAAATACATTGGTGTTTCAATGTAAAGCATGTGTCATCATTTGCACCAGCAAAGATTACTAAACCGCAGCCCTTGGTATCCAGCAGGCAAGATCTGTGCGTGTCACTCAGGATGAACTTGATGCAGGCAACATCTTTTTCTTGTATGCCACTACAAAAAAAAACGTCTTGTATGCCACTACAGGGTGATTCAATTGTTTGCGGAGGCCCATGCACCATGGCGGCCTTACTGGTCCGGGGCCACGACTCGTTATGTGAGTAATGCCGCGCCATTATTTCAGTTCAGGCTGTCTGCGTTTGGGCCAAGGATTTACTGCTTCGCACTGTTGCCTGTCTTTCCTCTTGTGTTGAAGGACTTTCCCGATACTTAACACCTTAGGAAGGTTGTTCAGTTCGTTTTCCTGGGAGCGAGGGCTCGTTAAAATGCGTGCAAGTTTGCAAAACCGAACTTATGACCGGACCTCGTACTGCACAACCCTGACCTTCAGGGTTCCTATCCCGCACCGGTGAGGGAATTGGTTTGACTCCCCGCGTAGCTTTTCCCCCCGTTTTTACGCTTGTGGCGTACTTTTGGGAAACCATTAAGATGCATTGCCTGCTGGCCTCCTTCCAGGTGCATGATGCTCCATCGTGTATACATCCACCTATACAAGGGCCTATGCATTTCCTGCACCTTGTTCTTTGTAGAAGGTGATGACTGACTCCTCACGCTTACTCTCTTACTATGCTCATCACTCCTCACTCATCACTCTTGTGCTCTCGCTCTTCGTGCCCGTAGCGGGACACTCACACACTCACACACTCACTCACACACACTCATCTTTCTTTGTGCTCGTAGCGGGACACTCACACACTCACACACCCACACACACTCGTCGCTCTTTGTGCCCGTAGCGGGACCAAAAGGAGAAGCGCCATGTGGAAACGATGCAGAAGATTGCCTCCTATGTCGAGCATCACGTCCAAGCACTGAATAAGGTTGGCAACAACATCAGGTGTGGACATGCATTGTGTTGGAGTGGCAAGAGCAAGAAGCAAGTGCTAGAGCTGAGCGGGTGCAGCTCAAGGGAAGCACATGTACAACACTCACATATACGTACATATACACATACACGCACGCACACACCCACGTATACTCACGCACACACTCACATGCACGCACACATACACGCATGCCTCCATTTGTGTTTGCACCACTGCCAGATTCCTCAAGCACAAGGTGCTTGTTAGCATGTACATGCAGTTGTTCGCTTTGAACGTGCTAAACAACAACTGAAACTTACAAATAGAGAGTCCCGGCATTTTCTCTTTTGACTACAGGCTCGGTGCCTTTGTCTTTTCTGCCACTCCAGAAAGGAGCACACGACCCTTATAGCATGTTCTCCCCCCTTACGATGCTATCTGTATACCTACAGGGTCGGCCCTGCTGAAATTAGAGAGATCACAGCAGAAGCTCGCAAGCACGTGAAAGTGGATTGGTGCAAGGTAGAACCAACTTTGTCGCAACTCCTGCTTCGTCCCAGCCGCAGAGCCTGTCACCTGTAATTCCTTTGTGGTCATAAAGCCTCCAGCTAGTTATAAAGCCTCCTGTTTGCATTCAGTCATATGCCTGATGATTGCACGAGAGCATGTAAGCACCCAGCACATAATACTTTGCAAGCAGCTTTCCATTTCTGTTGATGTGTGTTTGCATAAGGCTGGTGTAAAACAAAGTCTGCAAACGCTTTTAGCTAGCGTGTGTTGGAGGGGGGGCTGGGTAGTGTGTGTGCCTGTGTGTGCGTGTGTGTGTGTGCGCGCATGGGTGCATGCATGCACAGTCGGCTGACAACGTGAAGAAACAAAGTCTGTAAGCGCTGACTTGACTCCTGTTTGTGCTTGTGTGCAGTTGGTGAAGAACGAAGTGTACAAGTGGCTCAACCGATACTTGGTGCTGGGCAAGCTGCCCTCTACCTTCGTGGCCCCTGTTGATGAAGTAGATGAGGTGCGTCGCTCACCCCAACAACCCCTGCACTCTGCAGGCATGTAAACCCATCAACTCGGTCCTTGTACACACAGGCATTTTAAGGAGATGATAACAGCTGCACCATGGTCCCCCACAACAAATCTCGTTCATTATCGATAATTGACATGCTTTTGGTTTTTGTCATATCCAGTTATGCTGATGGAGTTATGCTAGGCCCTTGCAGGTTTAAGAGGCGCACTCAAGATGGCCTCCCTCACCTGCTCTCCCCTCGAGGTGTCCAAGGCCGCCACACTCATTCTTCTTTCCCCACGACATGTTTGACCCTCTGCCTGTTCCTGCTGTTAGCCTGCAAGTGAAGCTTCTTCCCTGGACAGTTCCTTGTGCTTCCTTACACACCAACAAACACACACAAATTACGACACGCATGGACACACACACACAAACAAACTCACAAACACGCACACATCACACATTAACACGTGCACATATATGCACATAAACACACACATACACCCACACAAAGCACCCACTCACACACCCACACAGATGTCACAGCAGCAAACCATCCACATACAAAATGCGTTTTAGTCGCCAATGGGACTGCCACGTGCATATTACCCTTTAGCAACAGGCATACTGCCTTGAGCGGCAGGTTGTCACGGCTCAAATCACACACACATACACACACATACACAACACACACACACACACACACACATACACATGCTTCACTCTTTTGGCCGCAGGAGCAGACTGCTTGTGCCGTTACACAAAAATGCACTCGTCCTTGAGCCTCAGGCACTGTGCACTTGAACGGCAGGAAGGTACTGCTCATACCATGTACCCAAGCCATGGAATGCACCGCTGCTCATACCATGTTCCCCTCTCCCCCTCGTACCCTGCAGGCCGTGCCTGAACCTCCACGTCAGGACATGAGCCCTTTTGAGCGCAAGCTGCAAGCGCACACAGCAAGCAGCAACAAGCTCCCTCCTACGCCCGCCCCTCCCTCCTCCGAGCCTCCTCCACAGCGCAACCGCCCGTCTCCTTTGCCACTCAAACACCAGTTCTCGTTGTCCACAGTCCAGCCTGCACTACCCCGCCCTGACTCCTTGCCCCAGGATGGCACAGACTTTTCCAACACCCGCAGCAGTGCCCCTGATGTCCGCAGCAACAGAGCCAGCAGAGACTTCAGCAGAGCCATTCAGAACGACGATTCCTACTCCCTTCCCCCCAGGTCCTCCGCAAATCAACCAAAGCTACCATACATCCGCACAAGCTCCTCATCCTCTCAATTGCCCGACATTCCTCCGTGCACTCTTGGCACTTCTCCAACTGCTCCTCCATTGCCAGCCAGACGCATCAAGCCCAGTGCAAGCAGCAAGAGATTGTTGCACAAGTCCAGCATCAACCCCCTCAGCCTTGTCCTTAATCCTCCGACCCCTGAGGGCTCTGAACCTAGCTATAAATGTGCATCCAACCAGATGGGCGCCTCTGCATCTAACCAGATGGGCGCCTCTGCATCCAACCAGATGGGCGCCTCTGCATCCAACCAGATGGGCGCCTCTGCATCTAACCAGATGGGCGCCTCTGCATCCAACCAGATGGGTTCCCTGCCTGCCACTCCATCGCCAGCCACCCTTACCTCTGAGATATCTTGGTCAGCAGAGCCCCCTTCTCCAGCTCTTTCCCGTGGCCACAGGTCTGAGTCCTTTTCACGTAGCCACAGGTCTGAGTCCTTTTCACGTAGCCACAGGTCTGAGTCCTTTTCAAGTGGCCACAGGTCTGAGTCCTTTTCACGTGGTCATAGGTCTGAGTCCTTTTCACGTGGCCACAGGTCTGAGTCCTTTTCACGTGGCCATAGGTCTGAGTCCTTTTCACGTGGCCACAGGTCTGAGTCCCTTTCCCGTGCATTACAAGGCAGCAAGCTCACGGCAGGAAGCAGAGGACTGAACACATCTTTGAGCCTGTCCATGCCCATCAAGCGCCTCTCGCTCCCAGATCACCACGGGAGTGGCGGAAGCACAGAGATGTCTGTCAGGAAGCCAGCATCCCGGCATGCAGGCTTGTGTTTTGGGGAGACCATCAGGTGTGACCCCCTTGCAGTGCTCTCCCTTTCTCTCTCTCCCTCTCCCTCTCTCTCTCCCTCTCTCTCTCTCTCTCTCTCTCTCTCTCTCTCTCTCTCTCTCTCTCTCACTCTTGACCTTGTTAATATTCGCTCTACATTTCTGCACTACCGTACTATAATGTAATGAATGCAAAGTTTGGAAATGCCCAAGAATCTTCTTAATGCAATGCGAGCCTATGCGAGGGCCTTTTGGCCCTCTAAGCTGCACGTGCACGTGCTTGCACGCGGTGAGCCTGCTTGTGTGCAAGCGTATGCATGCGTGCGCGTGTGCATACATATGCATGCGCATGTGTGCGTGTATGCATGTGTGTGCGCATGCGGACATGTGCATGTGAAAAAGGCACCCGCTTACATTGCTGCTCCTCTCCATAAAACCCCCCTGCTGCTGATGTCTGAGGTCAGCTTATCAGGTGGCCTTTCTTCGCTGCTGCTGCTGCATCCCAATCTGCCTTTGCTGCCCTCCCAACCCGCCTTCTAACTTGCTGTCCGGTTACCAGGCTTGAAGAAGTCGCCCACAACAAGCTGTTTGTGCCTGGGAAGCCTTCCTGGCCCCTTAAAAAAAACAGAAATTTTGCCCAATGCAAGCTTCGCGAGGCTTTGTATTTTAGCTATGTTTAGTGCTTGCAACATACCGTGAGGGGGTCAAAAACGTCCACAGTACGTGGTGGTATAAGTATCGTACGGTGTTTACGATGTGCATTTCAGGCTAACAGCTTTTGCGCTTTAGCTGCTCATATTGATTCATTATAAAAGACAGTGATGCAGAAAGTGAAAACTGCTCTCCATGAAATAAGGGAAATGAGCCACTTAGGTAACAAGCTGTACCGAAGCCGGCTCCTAGCATTCCTAGGTGTGGTGCTCCTCGAGCAGAGTTAGACTGCAGGGTTAGACTGCGAGAACATAAAGCTGTCTCGCTGTATCTGCAGACACACACACGGTAATGCAGATTGTATGTGTGTATCAGCAATGCATAATCGAAACGTTGCTTGAAAGGGTAATCCGCCAGATGCCATTTCTGTACTTCGTGCGATATATATATCCACGTTACATTTTTTCCCCCTTGGCAACTCCGTCCTCGGAGTGGTGTTAGGCTCCCTGCTAGAGTTCCAGGTGGAGGGTCAACTTGCCAGAGGTGGCATAGCGATTGACTTGACAATTTTAAGTCTGCATCCCAACTTGTCAAATATTACCGGGTCAGACATTTACCTTTTTGCAACTACCCAGGTTCGAACCCTAAGGTCATCCGCGATTTTCCGCAGATGGTTACTCCAAAGCTTAGATGCTAATGAAACGTTGCTTAAAGGGTGGTCCGACAGATGCCATTTCTGTACTTGGTGCGATACATACATCCACGTAACAGTAATGCTTGTGCATGTTATTGCTGCACCCTCTGACAGCAGATCCTCTGCTCACCCTTAGAAGAGCCACAGGGGGGGGCCCCCTCCACGCCAATCTACACCCCACTCACATGTGTAACCTTCATACAGGGGCTCCATTCCAAACAGCCACTCAAGCGCCGAGCCCCATCCACTCCTGTTGACTGACAAAAGCACCCAACTACATCTGCCATCCTGCAACAAGCAGGTAACCGCGCGCCACGTGGAGATGGACGGTGTGTTTGTGCCTGCTAGTCGAGGAAGCTGTGTGTATTACTCCCCCTTTGGAATCGATAGTCATGTTTCTAACCCTTTTTCACGAGCTGATATGGTACCCAGAAACTAAGTCTCCTGCTTTTTAAATAGCCTTGGGAACCGCAACATGTTCTTTACAGAACTGCAACACCGTAACTACACCGTAACATGTTCTTCAAATAGCCTTGGGCACCGCAAAATGTTCTTTACAGAACTGCAACACCGTAACTACACCGTAACATGTTCATTACAGGAATCTGCCTCCCCATTGTCCAGCTGCCCCAGCCCTCCTCACCTCTTATTCCAGTCAGCACAACCAAAGAAAGGCCAAACAGACCTGCGTTGCCAAATAAGAACGTCACTGGAATCTGCCTCCCCATTGTCCAGCTGCCCCAGCTCCCCCCACCTCTTACCCCAATCAGCACAGCCAAAGAAAGGCCTCACAGACCTGTGTCGCCAAACCGGCGCATCACAGGAAGCTGTCCCCCCATCCTCCAGCTGTCCCAGCTCTTCTCACCTACTACCCCATTCAGCACAGCCAAAGAAAGGCCGCAGGAGCTTCCAGATCTCTTGTGCGGACAGGACATCCGCTCCAACACACCCCAACAACCCCTGCCTCCTGACGCCCACGGAGCCTAGCAGTCAGCATTTCTCGTCGTACAACGACAGATCTCCAGAATCCCCCACCACAATGCCTGCCTTAGTCAACCAGACAGCACAAAGCGGGGGGACCGTCCTCAGAGACCAGTGCAGCAGGGATCCATCTGCACAGCAAAGCGGTAGCGTCGGACTCAGGCACCACACCTCTCAGCGTGGAGGACACATGGAAGGCGGAGGAAGCAGTACCGCTGGGTGAAGGTGCGGTTACATGCAGGGGGCCGTAGTTGTGTTGTAGCTTGTAGCAAGGCTGTGATTCATTGCACATTGTGTAGCAGCATTTGCCAAGCATGCCTTGTCTCGTAACGAGCAGATACAGGTGTGATGCACAGGAAACCACAAGTTCCATTATGCCCCACCAAAGCCCCACCAAATAACAAAGGAAATTACTTATTTTTTGTAGCAGCTGCTTGTCAAGCCAGACACAAAACGGTGCCTCCTTTGGCCAGAGCCCCACCAAATAACAAAGAAGTTATTTATTTTGTGAAGCAGCTGCTTGTCAAGCCAGACACAAAACCTTCGGTAATAACAAGAAGCGTAAGCGATCCTTCCTACCTCTTTCGTGCTGCAGTTGTGGCTTTGGTACCTCCTCCCCGAGACGTCTTGGAGCTGAGCTTGTCAGTTGTTTGAGCAAACAATGGATATGGCGACATCCTATTATTGAAGAGAAGTCTCATATTATTAAAGAGAAGTCAGTGAATACAACAGGACCGGTGTATTCTTTCTCGACTACAGGTATATTGTTCTCCAGAGCATCAATCCGTTGATGCTACTCTCTCTTGCATTCTATTTCACTTGCACATTCGCCTTATATATGGCGCCATTTTATACAGGGTATCCTTATTGGCATTTTTGTTAGTTAACATACTACCCTTATTATAGCACTCCACATTCTGTTGATTTCTTAGGAGTGCAACTACGAGGCGTTGAGCCGTCGTTACAAAAGAGCTGGTGAGAGTTGCAACAATTCCAGCAGATTTTATCTTTGCTTACAGGTATCTCATTAATGCAGGTCTGCTTCTTTCCATTCTTGTATCTTATACAACCTATAGTAGATGCATGAACCGACCTATTGCGTTGCCTATCAAAACCACGTTTTCACCTTTTTTCGATTTGAAGCCCTGGGCGAGCTATCACTACCAGCGTTGCCTTTTCTTTCCAAGTCTTGCTAAAATTCCTGCTTAAATAGATATCATATTATCAAATTGGGGCTCATGTGGGGCCATTCACATCTTCGTAATCTGTTTCGCATATTTGAAGTGCACTATTAGTAGCTTAGACCCTCATTCTATCAATGAACCGAGATCGTTCATTTCACACTGAGCCGCTTTGATTAATTACTTGTTGTTTTGCTTGCTGTTTATTATGTTGATTGTTGACCTACGAGCATACTGTAAAAAATGCTGAATTTGTTATGTTCGTCAGGACAGGTATATCTGTTCTTGGACACAGGCAGACACCAACTTGGCATTTTGTATTTTGTATTTTGGATAGCGGCTACAGGCAGCAGCAAACAGGCAGGCCAGCCAGTTCCAATATGGCATTCTATATGGGTAGCTGACAAGGTTAGGCAGCAGCAATTAATGGAATTAAAATTGGGATAAGTAAAATGTGTATTAATGAAACTAAAATTGGGATAGGTGAAAATGTTTTACCATGGATAAAAAGTGGAAAAGGATGAAGATAAGGTTTACAAAGAAAGGCCTTCAGTCAAGAAGTGCGACTGCTAGCCGGGTATAAAAAGGTTAAAGGGTAAGGGTAAGGGTAAGGGTTACACAGCTATATCCGCCAGCGAGGGCAGTTGAGCTATAGCATAAAAAAGCCAGCTTCAAGAAGAGAAAGAGGCCAGACTGAACAAGACACCAGAAAAAGA
>Ga0307945_1000207_pt1 | contig 36773 bp, 57 predicted proteins | sample OrgLakmetagen228_FD_201818 | JGI IMG/M metagenome (GOLD analysis project Ga0307945, IMG submission 201818) | Saline water microbial communities from Organic Lake, Antarctica - #228 | ecosystem: Environmental > Aquatic > Non-marine Saline and Alkaline > Saline | place: Antarctica: Organic Lake...
AGCTTGGCGACCTTCCAGCACGCAGGCACTTTACTCTCAGACAACAACACTCTGAACAGGCGTGCCATCAAAGGCACCAGCACATTCACCTGCTTGAATTTACCATCACACCTCACAGGCAAGCACCAGTAAAAGAAAAAGAAAAAACTACGCAGGCAGTGAAAACCACTCCCCACATTATTAAAGAAAAGGAGCCAATTTGGTACCGAGTACCGTAAAGCTCCTCCACCGCAAAAAGGAAAGGAAAAATCAATGGGGATCAAGAGGGTTGCAGGCTTGGCCTGAAACCGGCTCCTGATGAGAGTTGATAACAGTACTGGAAAGGGCACGTCTGGTATGGACAAGTTTAGCAGCAAAGTTCACAGAGTGCACATGGAGCTTGAAGGCAAGCTTCTAAACTCTTTGAGAATCAAGTCCCAGTTCCTTGAAAGGCTTCAGAGTGTGAGTGTTGTAGATGGTGCCGCCCACACCCAAAAGGATGATGATGTGGAGAGTAACGGAGGCTCCTTGGAGAATGTTGCCAAGGTCTTTGTGCTGTTCCTTTGCGGCGTTCAGCTTGTTTTTAGGTCGGTGTCCTCACAGTACTTGATCTCGACAAGGTGGTTGTCACGCCAAGGTTTGCTGAGGTCTTTGGGTCGATGCTGTCTGGGGTTGGTGGCTCTATTGGTGGCTGGCGGTGCTGCTGAGGTGCTCCCAGTCTCCCACAATTGCCCCCTGCCACTTCAAAGAACCCACCCCCCTACATTAGTTAGTTGTTTTTGTGTTTTTGCAGCGATGGGAGTAACCAGCACAAAATCTGGGCGGCTGGAGGTAAATCGGTCTTTATCTGGGAAGCGGGGTGGGAAGAGCCATTTGGGAACAAATCTACTTTCGGCTGTTTCAGGAACCTGCAGTGGAGATTTTGCATGGTCATCCGTTTGTTGCTGCCTATATCTTTGGAGACAATGCATGACCCTAAGGAGCTTGTTTTGCTGATAGCCTTAAAGGTCACGCGGCATGCTATGTTGGGTCTTTCGGTGATCATGTTCCTTATTTGCGTGTGTTGGCACCCTGAAAGGATGTGCAGGGCGCTAGCGTCTACTGTCTACTTGTGGGCAGAGGGGGCAAGTTTGACTTGGTGAGAGCTTGAACAATACCGCTTGTTTTTGATCATATAGGGTGCCTGTTCTGTATTTCATAATGCATGATACGTTCGGTCTTAAAGGGGACATTGATTGGATGGTGTTAGGTAAGCATTGCTAGTGGCTCCATTGGCAGTGCCGTCCTTTATGAGGGTCTGGTAGTACGCATGGTAGTCCGCTTCAGTTTTGGCATTTCCCAGTTTATGGAGAAGATGCATATGTGCTTGAAGGGCGTCACGGTGGTTTGGTAGGTACCAAAGCTTTGGGGGAGGAGAATGGGCCATGTTTGTTGTATGGGTATGAATATGGGTTTGTGTTTGGTTTTCTATGTCTTCTTTTGCAAGCCAGTGGATGTTGTAAAAGGGATTCCCCTCAGGGCCTGCTGTTTTGATGGAGGTGTCTGCAATGTCGAAGTAGGTGGTGGCTGACTTTTTAGCAAGGACGTCGGCATGTTCATTATTAATAATACCGGCATGGGACTTTACTTTGAAGAAGTGGATGGGCAATGGTGATTGGCAAATTGCTTTAGCAATGGATTGAAGGATATCTCCTTGGATGTGGTGGCGATGGAGATTCGGGTGTGAGAGCTGCTTTTTGATTTGGTGCAGTGATGTAAGGCTGTCTGTGGCTATATGTGAGTAGCCGTGTATGACTGCAGCTGCTATAGCTGCTAGCTCTGCACGTGAATTGGTGTTGGTTATACCCATGCCTTTTGGGTTTACATAGTGGAAAACATTTAAGTGAGGGTGGTATACGCCTGATCCGGTGTCTTGCCCTACTTCATTCTTTTGGAGGCTGCCATCAGTGTAAGTCCAATCCCGCCAATTTTTTACCTTACGGGTTAGGTGTTGGCTGGAGCTGTTTTGGGGTGCTTCATCGATATTAAAATTATGAGGTTGGTCGGTGCTAATCAGGGCAATTGTTTTTATCTGGGCCTTCTGGGGCTTGAGGGTGGTCATTGGGTAGCTTAATAAATTTGTCAAGTCCTGAGTGTTGTCCGGAACCTAAGGCTGGTTGGTAGGGATGGGTATGTATGTATTTAGTTTCCCACTTTGCCTCAGGGATTTCTTCGGCAAGTTCTTTTAGCCAGTCTTTGTTTTGAGCATTGAGGCAGACCTTGCCCTTGGTGTTCCATATGGCAATGATCATTTCCCAGGAGTGTTCGGAAAGTGGTATTTGTATGTTGTTACAGAAGGACACTTTCACATATCGGAGTTGGTTTGATGGGATGGTGCCGAGGAAATTACATATGTGTGGGTATGTGCGGCAGAGTGATGCATAGGGATTTGTGGTCATCTTTTTCTTCCAGGAAGGGAGGAGCATGAATGTGGCTGTGTCCTCTGTGCTGACAGCAGCAGAGTAGATAGCATGTCTTGTAGCTAAGAGCATGGTGTTTTCATGGGTAAATGGAATGGCAGATGGAGAACCCAGAAAATCGGGAGGAGAAGGCATTGGTGTTTGCCCCAAACACTTGTCCCTTGGGTGCTCACTCCAGTATTGGGAGAATTTGGGGTCATGGTCGAGGGGGGATGCCTTTTTTTCTTTAGTGACCAGGGCCCATTTTTGAAAGGCGGCGGTGATGTGGGAGGGGAGTGTCCGTGCAAAAGAGTAATATTTTTGTTCGTATATTTAGAGGCAGATGTGTCTTAACGTGCAATGAGGCCTACAAGTTCTGATGCAAAGCTAATGGGAGGAGGTTGGACATGATCGTGTAGACCGCTGCGTTTTGCCCTGTGAAAGGTCGTTCGTAGTATGTTAAGGCGTTCGGGAGTAAGCATACCTTTGCACTTTCCGTCGACATTGTAAATACAGGCTACTGTGTCAGTGTACACTTCAGGAAGCATAGTGTCATTTGGGGAGGATAGGGTACTCTTTTCTTGATACTCCATGAGATCAATGGTTGTGATCCAGTACTCACAATGCCCTGTGGCCGTTATGTCAGCCTTTGGGTTGGTGGGCTGGATGTCAAAGCTAACTTGTTTCAAAGATCGACATTGTAGGGTCGGTACTTGTTACCCTCTTGGATGGCAGAGAACCCTTGTTTTTGAAGATCATTTAGGTGTTCATCTGGTGCAGGCTGAGATAAGTTTGGTGCGGCGATATGCTCTTCAAACTTATTGAGGCTCTGCTTGAAGCTTTCACACGTGTTTTGTAGTTCTTCTGGCTCCCAGGTTGGGTTCCATGAGACTTTCACAACGCTCTTTTCTGAAAAATGAAGCGGCTTTCCTTTTCATTTTGATTCAGATTGATACAGGCAGGGCAGGCCCATGAATCATTGGCATCAATAGCTTCCCTTTCAGTGGCGTTGCAGCAGCTTGTTTTAAGCAAGCATTGCCAGTGCGTGGTAGGTTGGTTGCAGACGTCACATATGTACATGTCTTTAAAAGGTGGGGAGAGGTCTGGAGATTCAAGTCCTAGATGGTAGGAGCAAATTTCGCAGCTTGCGCACTTAATTTGGCTCCGGGCATTACTCTTACTGGATTTAAGCACTAGTCCAACTGATTTAAAGAGGGGTAGGGCCCGTCTTTCAATACCCTTAGGGGCATAGTAAGTGTGGTATTGTTTCTGTATTTGGGGTGTATCATCTCTGTCTCTTTTCTTGGGGTGAAGAACCTCCGATTATCTATGTGCAGGATGTCCGTATCATCATAGTAGAGTGTGTTGATGGACTCTGTGGGTGTCATTGAAAAAGCCTTGTCCTTCTTGTATGTCCAGGGTTCTTGTAAAATATGCGTGGTGCGCAGGGGGGTCAGGTTTAGGCTAGGAAGGTTATGGGGTATATCGAGGACTTCACATCTTCTTTTCCTTTGGGGTCTGCGCTGCGATGATGGTGATGGGTGGTGTGCAATCTCAAAGTTTGGGTTGTTTTGTATCTGGTAAGTTATTGGGTTTATGATATTGATATGCTGCGTGGGAGGAGTGGTTATTTGTGTGAACGCTTGTGTTGCATGATGGTTGTGGCTAGTGATTTGCGAGCGTGTGGTGCGTTTGTTTGGCTGACTGTTTGTAGGTTGTAGTTCAGTAGGCTGAATTGCTATTTGTGAGTTTAAAGCAACAGTGTCTATGATTTAAGTCAGGGGCATATGTTTCTGACTTACTGTTTGGCTGCGTGTCCTCTTTCTGGTACCGGGGAGGGTATCTTGCATATGCCGTGCACACTTTGCTTGTTGGTCTTGGAAGAGAGTGGCCAGTTGGTTAGTGGGTGCAGGCTCAGAGAGGCAAGTAATTATTGCTGTAGTTTGTGGCAGTGGTATTGGCGATGTGCTTATAGAGTTGTGGTTCCTTTTTGTTTGGATGGTAACCCTTTGTGAGTAGCGTTGTGAGCGCGGGGTTTCCGTTCGTGGTGAAGGTGGAGGCCCTTTCACCGTTGTGGCGAGGAAGTGTTGTGTTTGGGGAAGCGCAGTACGCAATTAAACCCATTACAATAATTGCTGTGTATTACGTTTAGTGTTTGCCGTGTGTTTAGTGATTGCTTGTGCATATTAATATGGGGAGTGGCTTTCACTGCCTGCGTAGTTTTTTCTTTTTCTTCTATTTCACTGCACGAGGTGTTTTGTTTTCAAGCCTTTAAAGGCTACACAAATTAATTTTTACAATACAAGCGTTTGGGTTTTACGGTTTTACAATACAAAGCGTTTTTACAACAAGGCAAAGAGATGGACAGTCCCCTTCAGAAATGGCTGTTGGTAGTGTTGAAAAGGTTGTTGGGAGTCAGAGACACTACGCTTCATGGTGTGTCATGCGAGAGTGTGGATTGTTTAATTGGTTTCGTGCGGCAATGCGGCTGTACAATTCTTCGACTAACTCCAACAGCTACACAATGAAAAAGGTTTTACATGCTGACATGCAGCTGAGTACACGATCCTTGGTTGCTGGTCAGCCCATATTCTTCCTGCCATGGATGGTCTCTGCCATGGATGGTCTGACACAATCATATACCTTCAAACAAAAGCTGCAAAACTGTGAACCCATTGATCTCAGCCGTTTTGTCGTAGACCTCAGGGAGAGACATTTAATGTACTGGACACCTCATTCTGAAACACGTCAAAAAGAACACAACAGCAAACGCTCTACTTATCACTAATGGTGCGCTTCCTACCAAAAGGGCTCTGGTCACTCATTCGCCTTACATCCTTCCCAAATACATGTTTCTCAACCTGCCTCGTGATGTCATCCGTGGTACAGTTTCAAACTTTGTGTAAACACCCTACGTTTTGAGAGCAACATGGAGTCAAAGTGATTCTCCCACCTATAACCTGCTGTGTGATGCTGATGATGTGCAAGATGAGCAGCATGTTCTTTTCCACTGTGCCAATCCCCACGTGAATTCTCTCCGCAGGAAATATGCACCTCTGTTTCCCCCAACAGGAGCCCACGATGTGTTTGCTTTCTTAAGCCAGAACAATATCAGGCTTTATTTTTTCCTCCATGAACTAATTGCGTTTTATGAGCAGAATAGCAGCCGCACTTCTTGACTGAAGGCTTTTCTTTGTAAACCTTGTAAACCAATACAAAGCGGTACACCCCAAGCAAAACACTCCAAACAACAAAATGCGACCATATTCCCTAAAAATACCTGCAAAAGGAGAAACATCGCAGGCATACTGCTCGCCATCCTTAACCATCCTGCCACTAAGCAAATCAATTATGTGCAAGTGGTGATTAAAACCACGAGCATTAATATAAGGATATGGAGGCCGTCACTGCCAGGCAACTGAAAAGGCACGTCACCAGGCGGACCCAAGTTTTGGCCCCTACTAGGAATCTGGCCTGGCCACAAGCCACTAATTAGTTTCCAAGGCAGCAACTGCCATTTAATGTTATTTCCAGACAGATCTGGATCACAAAATGCCTGACATACCATTACGGCCTGCTAATATTATGAAGCATGTATTCTGCTAAACTTCATCCTGCGCACCGCCCAAGTTTTAGAGTACATATGAAAGGTTTGACCGCACGCCTACACCTACACCACGTTATCCTCTCTTTGTGGAGTGATAAAATTCATGCATACACCCTCGACACTATAAAACTAATTCTCTACTCGGCCGACCTGGACCAACCCTACCCCACCACAAGCTAATTCCAGAATCAAAATCACAGCCCTATCTGACCGTCCTGGATCAGCCATTCCGCCATCTCCTGCAGCAGCGGCAAGCCATGGAAGGCAGCCACATTGCGGAACACTGTAAGCTGTGTGCGACGCACAGCGCAGGGCACCGTGAGGCGCAGGTCGCCCCCACAAGCACCGCATGCTCCTTTGAGGTGGCTGCTGGTCACCATCCGGCAGCGCACACATGCAAGGTCCTGTGTGTGTAAGTGCGCGAGTGATTGCATTGTGTGTGTGTGTGAGTGCCTGAGTGCATGGTATGTGCGCACGCACATGCATTCATGTGTATGTGCATGTGTGTGTATGTGTGTTCGTTAGTGTATTAATCTTGTATGTTCTGCGATAAACCTTAATTCTGCGCTATTTGTAAGGGACAACCATTTCTGATGGGACACGTTCATGTCCAAACATTCGACACTACCTGCTGCTCACATACAGGAGAAATGGAAACAAAGTCAGGATGCTAACTGTCTTGCCTGAAAAACAGCCACCACACACACCTGCAGCTCGTATGCCCTCACGTGCTGATTCAAAGCCACCACCATCCGCTGCTCAATGGCCTCCATGTCGTAGGCTTGTTTGCACTGTCGGCATGACCACGCATCTCCCTCTTCGGCCGCCCTCCTGGAATTCAAATGTTGAATGCAGACGTTCATTCGCATGACAATGCGTGTCGCTTGCTCATCGATCACCGCTCTCTTATTGAAACCGCTCCTCTACCGAAACCGGATCCAGATACCCATCCATGTGACGCCTCTATTGTCGCATGCACAACTTTACTGCCTGCATCATGCGCTGCCACCATCTTACCTGCTCCCTGCACCAAACGCTGCCACATCTTACTGCTGCCTGCATCATGCACTGCCACCATCTTACTTGCTACTTGCACCATCCACTGCCACCATCTTACTTGCTACTTGCACCATGCACTGCCACCATCTTACCTGCTGCCTGCACCATTTGCTGCCGCTGCTGCAGCTTCCTGCTTCTGCCTGCCGTGCTGCAGGAGCTGCTCGTCTCGACACAGATCCAGGTCCCGGCAATCGTTGCAGTAGCTGTGTAGCACAGGGCAAACAAGAAAAGAGGCCAACTAGCTGTGTAGCACAGTGCAAACAAGAAAAGAGGCCATCTAGCTGTGTAGCACAGTGCAAACAAGAAAAGAGGCCATCTAGCTGTGTAGCACAGTGCAAACAAGAAAAGAGGCCATCTAGCTGTGTAGCACAGTGCAAACAAGAAAAGAGGCCAAATCAGAAAGATGATCCAAGGTAGTTGCTATCACATGCAAAATGAGGACGAGAGAAGTACATCTGAATTGCATTGATAATTGGAGTTGCCAGGTTCGTCTTCTTTTCTGACCTCCCAGATCATGCACAAATTCCACATGTCCTAGGGTCACTCTATACCAACTCTTTCCCCCATTTTTCAAACAGCACACACCTGTTCATTAGGAGGTAGTCCCCAAACAGAAAGTAAACGCTCAATTACTCTCTCACAAACACACACGCACCACACACACACGTGTCACCCACCTGCAAATCACGTCCGGCAGTGTGAGTGCTAAGCACGCCTCCTTGAAGTCTGCAGCCTCAGAGAACTCCCTGACTTTCAGCAGCTTCAACAGCTGACGGCGCAGGATGGACACGGCGTCTGTGCATCGTGCATCTAGGGCCAGGAGGGCACACAAGGTTCGCACAAACGCAAGGGCAGGGCTGCCTAGATCCTCCTGTATGTGTGTGTGTGCGTGTGTGTGTGTGTGAGAGAGAGAAAGAGAGAGAGAGAGAGAGAGAGGGAGAGTAGCTGCTTTGGCACCATGACAAGGCAAAGCTTATGCCTGTTTCTCCTTCAAAATTGAGGCACCAATACGCGGCAGCCTCACCAGCCGACCAATTCGAAAAACCCACCTTGGACAAGTAAGAGCCAGCAAGCTGGGGAAATTGGTGGGCAGCATGGTCACTGGATGGGAGCATCGAGCGAGCAGCCTGGAACGTTCAGCACGATGGTCGTTATAAGAAGAAGTCTATAGTTTTAATAGTTAAAATTTAGAGGTCTCTAGAAACGGCAATGGTGGCTGTCCTTGTCAGAAGGGTCTGTAGATCACACATTATATGCTACATGGTGGCACTTGATGAATGGAACGTAGGCCAACAAAACAGCTGGCTAGCTCGCTAGTAGTAGAAACTGAACAACCAGACTGCCTGCTGTGTTTGCAATTGCTGCGTGGCAATGCAGCATGGCTCATTGACCTTTTTGTCTCCCTTTGTGGTGGAGGTGTTTTATTGTACCAGATACCAAAGTGGCTCCTTTTTTAATAATGTGGGGAGTGGCTTTTCAATGCCTGCGTAGTTTTTCCTGTTATTGCTGAATGGCAAACACAGCTGTAACTGCGAAGCTAAAACCTAGTATAGCCAAGAGAGGGAACAGGGGATGTGTCACCACCCACCTCTCCCACAAACTTGAGCAGTCGCTCTGTGAAATACTCCGGCACAGCCTTTAGCAGGTATGTGGTCTGCGCAAAGGATTAAGAAGACGACATTGGGATCACAGGAAGTAAATATTGAAGCCGTTTGAGAATCCACACTCAAACAATGGACTCACGCAACTCAAGTCCATTGGACCTGAAAGCAAAGCAAGCTTGCTTTGCTCGACTTTGACATTTTCCAACTAACTTCCAACATTCCAGATTATAACTATGGCTGCTGCAAGGAATCGCAGGATCACACACATTCTGTCCTGAGGTTCAACTCCATAGTGCATGAAACAATCACCTGCACATCCTCAGCTGCGTGCGCGACCACCACAGCTTGAGATCCTGCTGCTTGGCTGGTGCCCTGGCGCTCAGCTTTTTGGGCCTCTGACCAGGGCAGGTACACAAAGTCCTTGAGGACGGAGGCCATTTCGTTTTGCAGGGCGGGGGGCAGGTACTCTTTAAGGTTCCACTGGTACCTGCATGTGTGCAGTAAGCATGGTGACGCACATGAGTGGATGCCAGTGCTATTGTGCGTATTGTAAAGGTATTATTTTTAGGTCCCATTAGTACCTGCATGTGTGCAGCCAGCAAGGTCGTGCAAATGAGTGTATGCCAGTATCTATATATCTATATACTTCTTCAGGTAATTTGTCAGGTTCCACTGGTACCTGCGTGCGTAAGTCAGCTTGGTGGCTCACATGATTGTGTGTGAAAGCAACCCTACAATTGGCAGGTTTACAGGGTCCAGGGGTCGTCCTGGTAATGTGTAGGAGAGGAAAGGTACATAACAAAAGGTCCCACTGGCACTGTGAGCTTGTGACATGATGACTGCAGGCGCTTTATGCACTTTATGCATGCATGCATGCACACACGTACACGTACACATACACGTTCACAAACTCACATCACACACTGTCTCTTTTCACTCATGCACACACATACACACACATTCACAGACTCATATCACACACACACTCTCTCTCTATCTCTCTATCTATCTCTCTCTCTCTCTCTCTCTTCCTCTCTCTCTCTCTCTCTCTCTCTCTCTCTCTCTCTCTCTCTCTCTCTCTCACTCTCTTTTAATCACTCACTCTCTCGCTCACTCACTCACTCACTCACTCACTCACTCACTCACTCACTCACTCACTCACTCACTCACTCACTCACTCACTCACTCACTCTCTCACACACACTCTTTCACACACACACACACACACACCTTACAGTCGGCTGCTCCATGTCCTGAATTTGGCTGTCCTCCTCCACCTCCATGCTTCCTGACACACCCGCGACCTGCTTTGCTGCAGCTATATGTGCCTGCAGCAAAACGCAGTGACGTTACTGCTTTGATGCTCATGAGCACATAACAACAAATCACAGCTCTCCACAACCGTGACTGCTCTGCTGGAAATTCATACACTGGCAATGAGTGGTACACTGTATCACAAAACACACACTCACTCACGTACAAACATAAACCTTGCTAATCACAAACTCACTCATTTACGAACAAACATAAACCTTGCTAGTGTGCTATGAATGGCAAAACATGCCTGCAGGGTGCAATACTGCTGAGATCGCCCAACCTGGCTACCAACAATTATTGCGTCGTCGTCATAATTACTTTTGACGACCTGAACGTATCGCCAGCTCTAGCTGCTTTTAAAACTTATAATTCCAGCGCACCTGTGGTACGTCTACCCCGCCCCAGTTGTAAGGGTCAATCGGGCTTTGCGATGTCAAAAATACGGTGATGATCTGAACACACTCTAGTTGCTGATAAATCTTTAGTCTCAGCGCACCTGTGGTACATCTACCCCCCCCCAGTTGTAGGGGTCTCTATACAGCAGGGAGTGCCACCACTTTTGGGGGACCAGCTCCAGCCACGAAAACAGTTCACGCTTGCGCAGAGCGTCTAGCAGGTACTGCGTGTACCTATCAATGGTGGTCAGGGTGCAACAGGAGCAAAAGAAGCATGTGGGCTAGTTTGCGTATGTTTGTGTGCAAGTGCATGGGTGTATGTGTGGAAAGGGAAAAGCTCCCAGTGCGAGCATGATGCATCATCAACGGCAAACTTTGGCAGGGGGACCTTACAGTGGTACAGAGAAACTACAGTGGTATACACAACGCGATTATAGGGTTCTAGCCTATCAAGTTGCAGATAGTTCTGTAAAGTGCTCCAGTCGCTACAGTAGCCGCAGTCCAACGAACTAATGCTTGCTTATATATAGCAGATCAAAACACCCACCCTTTCGAGCGCACTTTGCTCGCTCACCCCACAGCAGCAATTGCAGTGCAGCTGCTCATGCTGATGAAGGCCACTCACATTTTGTCATAGCTTATGCTCAACAACGTTATCAGACATAACCACGAGCTGCACGTACCGCCCACCCCACAGCAGCAGTTGCAATGTACTCCTGCTCGTGCAGATGAAGGCCACTCACTAATGCAACTCCCCCTCTAGTCATACGCAGCCAAGATCACGTAATAGCACGTGCTACCCACCCCGCAGCGGCAGACCACATAAGATCACGTACTTCCCACCCCACAGAGGCAGTTGCAATGCACTTCTGCTCGTGCAGATGAAGGCCACTCACTGTTGCAAAGTTCTTCCTATCCACACGCAGCCAAAATCACGTAGTAGCACATATTACCCACCCTACAGCGGCGGTTGCATCGCGCTTGCCCGTGCAGATGAAGGTCACTCACTGTTGTTAAGTCATTCCTAATTACACTCAGGCCAAAATCACACAAGATCACGTACTGCCCACCCCACAGAGGCAGTTGCAATGCACTTCTGCTCGTGCAGATGAAGGCCACTCACTGTTGCAAAGTTCTTCCTATCCACACGCAGCCAAGATCACGTAATAGCACAGGTAATATATTACCCACCCCACAGCGGCAGTTGCATTGCGCTTGCCCGTGCAGATGATGATGGTGTTGAAGTTGGCAGCCACGATGACAGCACCTAGCCTCCGCATCTCACTCACAAGCTGTGGTAGGAGATGAGATGCATTGAAAAAGGATAATGTGTTGGTGAAGCAATTGCACGCGACATGGTGTGATGATTGCGACTCGTGAAGGTATATAACAAATGCGTGCAAGTGGGCATGGGGTACGTATTCGTTAAAGTATCAGCAACGAGGGGGAGGTTAGGGGCGGCATGGCATGGCATGTGTTTTGCACAAAAAGCTGCTGAATGGACATTAGAGTCAACAGCCAAGTGAACAAACGCCAGGCTTCTGCATCTATCACATGTTATTCACAAAGTGTGGTGTGTTGTTGTGGCCAAGGAAATTTGATACTAGACCGACAGACTCTTGCAAACCTGGCCCCATACTCACAAAGTTGGCGCGTAACAAGTAATGAATAAGAGAACCATTTCATGCGGCACTTTTGCTCCTGTAATGAGTTCATTCCTACGCCTTATCATCGCCCCTACTTCCTTTATTCCCTTGCTATCCGATTTAATCTTATCTGACTTCTTTGACCTATAACAAGTTTCCATGCTCCCTATCCTTTTTATATCCTCGTACTCTTTTTCCAGACTGCTCTGATCAATGAGCTTGGCTGTCAGGGTCTGCAGACTTGCTTCTCTTTTCTCTTATACATTTAAAAGTGGCAAAATGGGATCGCCCCCCTCCTTTAAAAAGCCCACCTGTGCAAATAGCTTGGCCATCAGGGTCTGCAGGGCGGTTTGGAGGGCAGGGTCTCTCAAGGCGCTGGCAGGATGGCACACCCAACGGTACAGGCTCTGGAGCAGTCCGTCCGCAATCCTGAGCACACGTGTTATGTGATGGTGGTATTTGCTTGTGTACAATATAACACAGGCAAGATGGCACACCCAACGGTACAGGCTCTGGAGCAGTCCGTCCGCAATCCTGAGCACACGTATTATGTGATGGTTGTGTTTGCTTGTGTACAATGTAAAACAGGCAAGATGGCACACCCAACGGTATAGGCTCTGGAGTAGCGCGTTTATAAGTCTGAACATATACGTGTCGATTAGAGGGTATGTGTGTGCCTGTGCATGCGTTTGTTTTGTCTAGTATAAAACAGGCAGGATGGCACACCTACATATACATGGCACAGGCTCTGGAGCGGCAAAAAAGCAACTTTTTGCACAGTGCGTGCAGTTTTGAATGTGCTGAAGTGTGTATTTGCATTTACGTGCGTACACAATCAGAGCCTTTGGCTACACATCCAGACTGACTATTTTTTTGTGTACAAGCTCTGATAATGCCCTCCCTCGTGTCTGTGTTTTCACTCCTTGCTTACGTGTCTACTTTGTAGGACGCATCATTTCTGTAAAATTAAGCGTGGGTTGATTTGCAATTTTGTGCTTATAAATAGCTAAATTTCGCTATATTTGTGCACTTAATTTGAATGGAAGTAGTGCCACCCCCTCCTCACTCACGTGTTCATGTTCAAGGATGCATGCGTTTGTGAATGGACACAGCCTGTTTTGGTGCAATTGGCCATATGTGCGTACATTATTTGGATGAAAGTAGCATCCCCCCCTCCTTACTCACGTGTTCATGTTCAAGGATGCGTCTTGCAGCCAAGCCGCCACAAGGTTCTTGAGCACCTGTGCACCAACAAAAAGGAAGCCCTTGGCTATCGTCAATCGACGAGCATTGCATTACATAGATGAATGGGATCATTTCAACCCACACAAGTGGATCAGTCTCACCCAACGCTCGCTGAGTATCACCACCGTATCAGCTGCCCCTGCAGTGCTCGAATTCCGTTCAAAGTGTAAAGCATTCATAGTTGCATTGATTATTTCAAGCACAGTTAAACAATGAGTTCATCCACAGCTGCATTGATTACTCCATCCAAAGTTGCATTAAACACTTTATCCACAGCTGCATTGATTACTCCATCCAAAGTTGCATTAAACACTTTATCCACAGCTGCATTGATTACTCCATCCACAGTTGCATTGATCAACGCATCCAAAGTTGCATAGATTAAAGCATCCAAAGTTGCATTAAACACTTTATCCACAGCTGCATTGATTACTCCATCCAAAGTTGCATTAAACACTTTATCCACAGCTGCATTGATTACTTCATCCACAGTTGCATTAAACACTTCATCCACAGCTGCATTGATTACTCCATCCACAGTTGCATTGATCAACGCATCCAAAGTTGCATAGATTAAAGCATCCACACTTGCATTCATTACTTCATCCACAGTTGCATTAAACACTCCATCCACAGTTGCATTAATTATTTCATCCGCAATTGTGCCGATAACTCCATCCACAGTTGCATTGACTACTTCATCCACAAACAAAGCATTCAAGTTGCATTAATTACTTGCGCACGTCAGAGTGAATTTATTTCACCGTTCACCCGCCAGTTTTCACCCACCTTGAAAGCTGCCCCTGCGGTGCCGCTGGCCCCCTCCACGCTGGAGGAGCCTTCTAGGTCACCCAGCATTGCGGCCTGAAGTGTAAGCAGACAAAGAATTAGAGCGTCTGAGTGTGTGTGTCCATCTGAGTGTGCACGCACGTGCCGGAATTGAATGCGGCAAGGGTAGAGTGACTGGGAACAGGATTGAGTGAGGAAAAGAAGATCCATGAGAAAGATAAAAGGGGTGGGTTAATTAAGTGAGAAGCAAGTGGGAGAGTTTCCAAGGAGGAAGCGAGGGGATTAAAGGGGTGGGACCAAAACAAGGCACATGCAATATAAATGGCTCACAAATGTTTAAAAAGTTGATGTTTTGGAAGATTGATTGGTCGAAATGTCTTGGCCAGAGTGCTTCCTTCTTCAGATATCCGCCCTGCTGAAGCAACAAACCAGAAGAGGACCGATTTACGTGGAGGTGCTACTGCAAGGCCAGGTAGAGGATGAGAAAGCAAGGGTCAGGCAAGCCTGTGCTTGCCAGCTCACCTGCCGAATGGCGGCCTCTGCGAAACCAGGAAGCAAAAAATGCAAGGCAACATTGACACAGGCAAACACTGTGCTTGCCAGCTCACCTGCTGGATGGCGGCCACTGCCAGGTGATGCAGCTTGAGCTCCACACTGATGGACCGGTATGCTCCAGCAGAGATGACCTGCGCATTGTTTTTTAATGCATGAGTGATTCAGTGCATGACTGATGCTGCTCTCTTTTTGGTGGAGTTCCGGTAAGTCTGAGCACTAGTTGGGAGCCTTTCCTTCATGCATGCTGGTCCTTCTTTCCTTGGTGCATGCTTCTTCCTCCTTGCATTCTCTTTCCTTCGTGCATGCTTCTTTCCTCCATGCATGCTCATCCTTCCCGTTCCTTACACACTGTTTGCTACGACGCTGTGTAGAAAAGGCAAACTCGGTCGACAGGTGAGCCACAAGCCACTCTGGTACGCCCCCTCCATGCATACCCACCATGCATACCCTCCATGCATATCCTCCATGCATATTTTCGATCCTCAAACTCAATTGACAGGTGAGTTACAAGCCATTTTGGTACGTCCTCTTCTGCATATCCTCCATGCATATCCTTGATCCTCTGACTCAGTCGACAGGTGAGCCACAAGCCATTCTGGTACGCCCCCTCCATGCATATCCTCCATGCATATCCTTCATGCATATCCTCGACCCTCAAACTCAGTTGACAGGTGAGCCACAAGCCATTTTGGTAGAAGCAGCAGCGCACGATTGCCTGGCAGCAAGCGTTGATATCCATTGACACGTGTGCAGGCAAACTCACTTACACTCACCTCTGGTGATACCACCTCCGGCGATACACCCCCTGTGTCTCTCTGCAGTGCAAATCCCCATCACTGCCCACATTTCCTCCTCTTTTTACCACAACCACATATCGACTTTCAACACATGCACACCTCTGGTGATACGCTCCCTGTGTCTCTCTGCAACGTAGGCCCCCAGCACTGCCCACATTTCCTCCCCTTTGTACCACAACCACAGATAGTCTATAACAAACACACCTCAGGTGACACTCCCCTGGTGTCTCTCTGCAGTGCAGGCCCCCATCACTGCCCACATTTCCTCCCCTTTGTACCACAACCACAGATAGTCTATAACCTATAACAAACACACACACCTCAGATGAAACGCCCCCTGTGTCTCTCCTCAACGCAGCCCCTGCACTGCCCACATTTCCTCCCCTTTGTACCACAACCACAGATAATCTATAACCTAAAACAAACACACACACCTCAGGTGACACGCCCCCTGTGTCTCTCCTCAACGCAGCCCCTGCACTGCCCACATTCCCCCCTGCCTGCGCTGCAGCCCCCGCAGCAGCAGCAGGCAGCACCACGTGGGCGGCGGGCAGGGCGGCAGACAAAGAGTCGTCAACGTCCGCGTCATCACCTTTGCTCTCCACACCTGAGTTGTGAGGGCGTGGGGATTACCGTGTGCAAATGTATATTCATGTCAAGTCCCCACACCTGAGTTGGGAGGGCGTTGGGTTTACAGAGTGCAAATGCATTATCATACCAAGTCTCCACAGCTTCCACTTGGGGAGCGTGGGCTTTGCAGTGTGCTAAATTTCATGTGAAGGTTCCAAACCTTGCTTGGTTGGGAGGGCGTGCACTTAACAGTGAGCAAATGTATTATTAGGTCAGGGCAGGCCTATGGACATGAGTATGCACTCATTTTAACTATGCCCCATACACCTGCATTTCAGAGGTTTTAAAAACGTGTTTGCGGGATGAGCCGGCAACTGACTGAGCAAGGCTTCAGGTGCGTGTGGAATAGATTGAAAAGTTTAAGCAATACAAGCGCCAAATTAAACATGCTGCCTCCCCCCAGTTTTAAGGCTGGCTAGAACTGGAAGTACACCATGTATGACCGTGTGTATGGTAATTGCCCAGTTAACAATACCAGATGTACACTGTACGTGCAAATCTGTATCTTCATACGTACCACTTGCAAAAAAGCGACTAGCACTGCAACAAATGGAGCTCAACACGAATACTGGTTCAAGTCTAGAAACGCGATGCTGTGCAGCATGTGTGTTGCACTGATCAAACAATCCTCTAGACCTAGCTTGAGCTATACAAAAGCTATACAAAACACGTACCCAGATCTGGCAGCGTGACGTCGCAAACCCACAGCAGGTGGTTGGTGGCCCGCAGGTTGCGAGCAAACAGGACGTCAGCCACTGCCACTGTGGCATCACCTGCAATAACAGGAACATGCACACTGCCATTTTTGTCTAGGTCAACAAGTGATGTAAGAGAAAGAAAAAGAGTTGTGCCATCACCAGGTTGCGAGCAAATAGTACGTCAGCCACGGCCACAGTGGCATCGCCTGCAATTATGGAAACAAGCACATTGCCATTTTTGTCTAGGTCAACAAGTGATGTAAGAAAAAGAAAAAAACTGTGCCATCACCAGGTTGCGAGCAAATAGTACGTCAGCCACGGCCACAGTGGCATCGCCTGCAATTACAGAAACATGCACATTGCCATTTTTGTCTAGGTCAACAAGTGATGTAAGAAAAAGAAAAAGAACTGTGGTATCACCAGGTTGCGAGCAAACAGTACGTCAGCCACGGCCACAGTGGCATCACCTGTAATAACAGGAACATGCACATTGCCATTTTTGTCTAGGTTAACAACTGATGCAAGATCGCACGGAATTCAAAGCATAACAAACATTGTGGCATTGCCTGTTCGCAAACACACACGTTGCCATTGTTGTCTGGGTCAACACAGGAGGTGCAACAAAGTTATGAAAACCTGCAAAGCGAAAAGGACACGCTCGCTCTTCCTGCACAGAAACAAACAGGTTTTGATCTATAGACGCTCAAGTGATGTTACCTGCAGTTCTGACACTTGCAAGCAAGCATTGTACGCCGGTGCCTCAGTTGCAGCGTTCACACCCAAACAAGCGCTTTTGATTTAGGCGTGTGCTTATGCATACAGGAGCTCATTTGTGACTTGGCAAAGGCAAGGGCACAAAATGGATGAAGTATCATCAGATTTGCGTGTGCCCAAACTAGTGTATTACCTGCCAGGTTAGACACAGGTACGTGTGCGTAGCGTGCCAGTGCTGCACGTTCTCTCAGCCACACTCCAACAGCAGACACCCTGTGGGCGGCTCGCTTTGCTGCACGGGCTTGCCACTGCAGGAGGGGGTACCTGTGGTGTGTGTGTGTGTGAGCTAGCGTGTGTGTGTGCCTGTGTGTGTGAGCTAGCGTGTGTGTGTGCCTGTGTGTGTGAGCTAGCGTGTGTGTGTGCCTGTGTGTGTGAGCTAGCGTGTGTGTGTGCCTGTGTGTGTGCGTGTGTGTATCTGTGTGTGTGTGAGCAAGTGTATGTGTGTGTGTGTGTGAGCAAGTGTGTGTGTGCGCATGCGTGTATGAGCATGCCATCTAGTTCGGAACAAGTTGTTTACATCACAGCATCGGCTAGTCGAGACAACAAAAAGCACTGACAAGTCAATATTCGTACTTGTAAAACTTAGTGCACAAATTACGCTTTTATCAATGAACAGCATGTCAAACAGAAGTCCCCACATGGAGATTGACAAAACAAGCACGTCAACACATGACTGCTTCTACTTTCTCAAAATTGCACGCATACAGAGCTTTTACAGTCCCACCTTGATGATGAGGCTTCTGGGTTTAGGGTTTATGAAAAAGCATCACCCACCGGCATGGTTGCAGCAAGGTCACTGCAGATGGTACTCAGCACATGCTGCCGGCCAAATAAGCATACTATAACATTTTCTTACGTGGAGTCATCAGCATGGTAGGGCATGTCAACGCACGGAAGCTCTGCCAGGGCAGGCATGGCACTGGCAGCAAGGTGGCCAGAAGATTGGGGTGCCTGTACACATGTGTGTGTATGTATGTATGTATGTATGTGTATGTGTGTGTGCGTGTGTGCTTGCGTACGTGTGTGCTTTTGTTTGTATGTGTGCACGTGCTTGCAGTGAAAGTAAACCTGAAATCAAGGAAAGGATGATGGCTGCATCAAATGTGGTGTGCTTGTTTTTTTCTAACAACTGTGATGCGTGTTATGTCACAATATCCCTTACCAGTAAGATATAGGGATACATATACAGCTGCTCAGACGCAGGCTTGCCAATTGCATATCCAGGGAATTGTGTCCTAAAAGCAGCAAATACTTAGGCTTGGCCAGAACCGTATATGCACACTGTATATGACCGTATATTCGGTGATTTACCTGCCAAAAATACCGTATATACACCGTATATATATGGTTCTGGCCAACCCTACAAATACTCCTACTGTTGGGTTTATTTGGCACTATGTATAATGTATATTGTAATTGGTCCTGCACACTAACCCTAAGTATAGGTTTCCTTTACTGCCCACACGCTTCAAGGATAGATTCGCTTCTACTCCTTCCTTTCCTCACTTCTGCACATACCGCAACTCTACGCTTTGTTCCTTATTAGGGCTTACTGTAATATTGCACATTTCCTTCCTTAGTAGGGCCTACTGTAGTATTGCACAATTTGTCCCTTATTAGGACATACTGTGGTATTGCACAATTTGTCCCTTTTTAGGGCCTACTGTGTTATCGCACAATTTGTCCCTTTTTAGGGCCCACTGTAGTATTGCACAATTTGTCCCTTATACGGACCTACTGTGTTATCGCACAATCCGTGCCTCCCCTCAAACCCAGCATTTGTTTCCTCACCTGCACCGCGCACACCATAGCCCCACGGTGCTCTCGTTTGTGTGCCACCAAGGCTCGCTGCAGCGCTCGCCCTGCATCCAACGCATCCCGCGCATACTCTACAGACCACTCCACCTGCAATAGATCGAAGAGAGTTCACGTACGCATGACTTGACTTGCCCTGCATCCAACGCAACCCGCGCACACTCTACAGTCCACTCTAACTGCAACTGATTGAAGAGAGTTCACTCATGCACGATTTGATTTGAATTCGACCAGAAATTAATTATGCAACCAAGGAATGCTTTGCAACCAAAGATTGAAAAGCACTTGTCCACCTTGCATTGGTCCAAAGATTGCTAAGCAAACGAGGCTTACAGCATTTTTCAAGGCAGGTTCTGCATCTTTTGTTCCAACCGATCCTGACCCACAGAACATCACAATCCCAGTCCAGAGTTGTAGAAAAACGAGCAAGAAGAGTAGGAAGGCAGGCAGGCAGGCAGGCAGGCAGGCAGGCAGGCAGGCAGGCAAGAACTAAGAAAAGAAAGACGGGTTCACAGTGTAAGGGGGAAATGACGTGTGATGCAACCCTCAGGCAGAAACCCACCTATACCCATACATCCCCTTTCCAAATTTAATCAAACCTGGGTAAGAAGGTAGAAAAAGCAAACACTTTCTATTTACATGAATACACCCCCACCCACTCCCTCCCCAACTCACCTGGGGAGGCAGCGCCTCTTCAGGCTCTCCTGCAGCAGCAGCTGCTGCCGCCGCACTGACCGCTTCACGCCATGCACGTTCTAACAGCGCCACAGACACCTGTATGTATGTGTGTGTGAGTGCGCATGTGCGTGTGCATTGTGTGTGTCGTGCATGTGTATATTTTGATAACGATACGCCATGCATCGTCTAAGACATTCCCTTCAAAGGAATGAAAAATTGGCAATACCACAGACTGTTGCGTGGGCTCCATTTGAAACGAACAAAATAGGGGGGGAAAAAATCATCTCTCACCTCACGCACGGCAGAAGAGGAGGGCTGGACAACCACCATGAGTGCTCGGCATGAGGAGGGCATGTACAGGCAGAATATAGCACGGCCCTGTGTAGTGCATGTGTGAGCATGCTTGTTTGTGATTGTGTGATTTGTGTGTGTGTATGTGTGGTTGTGTGTGGTTGTGCGTGTTTGTATGCGCTTTATAATATTACAACCACAGCAAACAATCATTCCCACACATTTTAAAGTTACATATGCTGGCTTGCACCTCCTGAGCTGAGCAGGGTCAGGTAGCGCAAGCCAGGTTACTTAAGCGGCACGTTGTTTCAATCATCATTTATTGAACTGTCCTATTGCCACAAAAATTGCCGTACACCAGCTCACGCAAACACTCACGTGGCTTGCATCTCCTGAGCTGAACAGGGTCACATAACGCAAGCCAGGCCCCAGTGGCCCATCGTCTTCCTCAGCTTGGCTGGGCTGAGAGGAAGGGGCAGAGCGACCCTGGATGCGGGGAGGCGGCTCCAAGTAGCTCACTTCCGTGGTGGTGCGCACCTGTTGCAGTGTGTGTATGTGTGTTTGTGTGTTTGTGTGTGTGTGCGTGTTTGTGTGTATGTGTGTGTGTTTGTGTGTGTGTGTGTGTGTGTGTGTGTGTGTGTGTGTGTGTGTGTGTGTGTGTGACAGTGCCAATGCACATATGCATGAATGCCAACTATCAGAGCTACCGTATTTGGCCATGCTCACCCACCTTGAAATCCGAGATCGAAAACTCCTCAGTCAGAGATTTGTTGGCAGCGTGAGGGGCAACTTTCACCACACAGCCCAGGGCGAGGGATGCTGTCAAAGACAGAGGCATGCGCTCCTGCAACAGAAACGCATACACACGCATGGAAGTTGGTATCAGTAACTTCATGATCCTGTTTACCTTATGAGGAGCCACAGTGATCACACCGCTTAGGGCGAGGTATGCTGCTAGTGATGCGGGCATGCACTCTGCACTGCTTCCACAGATTGCATTACACACTATCAAACGCTCAAATCGGTCAACAGTGGGCTTGCCAGTCTTCGAAGCAATACATTGTACAAGTCTGTGTCAGTTTTCAGGGCAGCACATTGTCAGTGTGCTTGACAATCTTCACTGCTGCACATCGTATGAGCCTGTGTCAATTTTCAAAGCAATACATTGTCAGTTTGCTTGCCAACCCTCAGGGCAAACCTATCGTGAATGAGCCTGTCAACTTGCAAGGCAGCACATCGTCAGTGTCTGTATCAACTCAGGCTCACTTTGTGGTCAGGCTCACTTTGTGGAAGGCAAACCCATTGTGAATGCGCTTGTCAACCTTGAGAGGCACAAACGGTTTAAAAATCGCACAGTTGCAATTTTGAGTAAAAATATGCCTGCGGAAGGCGAGGTAAACCACCGCGTCAAGGTTTGCTCAGCTTGTGCTTGTGCAGCTTACAAGATACAGCTGAACAGTGTAACCTGACCTGACGAATCCCACTGCCTGAACCCACTAGCCTCATCACTAGCAAAAGATGTGGCAAATTGGACACACACCTCATACACAAATCTGATGTGGGGTGCCGACAGGGCTGTTGACAAGGCAGGCACGGCTGAGATGTACCCCGCCTCTGGCATTGTGATCTGTGGGCAAACAACAATGGCCAGAAATGATGAGGAAATAATGCTGATATTTGCTGAGGCTATTTGAGAACAGAGAAATACTTGGAGGACAGTGTGGAGAATAGTAGTGTGTGGAGAATGGTAGTGGGAAATAGTAATGTGTGTAATGGGCATGGTGGACATGGTGGGCATGCGTGTAATGGGCATGGTGCATGGTGTAATGTGTGGAGAATAGTAGTGGAGAATAGTAATCTGAATAGTAATGTGAATAGTTATGTAGATCCCACAAGCACCTGCACGGAGGAAAAAACACATTTGAGCAGGTGTCGGGGCATGCGCCTTGCACACATGTGTTGTGCAATGCACCATAACATGGTCTTCAGCTCTTTCACGCATGGCTGAGACGTGTCTCAATTTGTAGCATACAATCATTACTGTCAGCCATTGCATGCATGGCTGAGACATGTGCCACTCCTGGCAAGCATGCCATCGCTGAATGTGTTGAGACATGGGAAATCCAAGCCCTGAGCATGAACACACAAAAAATTACGCAGGCAGTGAGAAGCACTCCTCATCTCTAACACCTCTAATACAGAAAAGGACCATGGATGTTCAGGAACTTTTTCCAAACCGCGGGCAAACCTCTTAGCCTTATATACATATCAATCTACTCACCTAGATATTTGACCCGACTCTTGCACGTATGCCGGCTTCCTGGCTCTAGGCGATCTCTTGTCGGGCGTGATCTCCAACAACATTTACATTCTTCCCGTACTCATATCTCACACCACACCCTGACACCTCCTCGCTCACCTCATACAAGTGCGCAGGCTTCCTGCCTCCAGGCAGATTTTTGTTGGGGGCGGCCTGCAGCACGGCACCAGGGATGGAGGCCACCAGCAGCATCAGACCTCCACCTGCATGCGTGTGAGCGATGGTTGCAAGGATGTGTGCGTGAATGATGGTCGCGGTGTGTGAGCGTGTGCGTGTGTGTGTATGTATGTGCGTGTGTGTGTGTGTGTGTGTGTATGTGTGTGTGTGTGTGTGTGTGTGTGATGGACCTGATTGTCAAATTCACGCAATGAAGAGACTTGTGCGACACAGCGCCAGATTTGGAGTCTGCCAGTATCAAGCACGTAAGAAAGTTATGTCAGATTGTCAAAAACATACACAGATACACACGCCAACATATTTCAGGTTGTTGTGCTAAAAACATACACACACAAAAACATACAAACATGCACCAACACAAGCATTGACACGCTGGACACACACATTAAGAAACTTCACCCACCAGGAGTGGCCTGCGAGAAGCTTGCGTTGCCTGCACGGGGGGCATTCTCTAGAAGGTTGATGTCACTGTCCACATACAGGGTGCGGGGTACTAGGAGGTTGACGTGGTGCACGCGCCCATCGGCTAAGAACCACATCTGCAGCGTTTGCGTGTGTGTAAATTTGTGTTGGTGTATTTCAGTGTGTGTGTGCGTGTGTGTGTGTTTGTGTGTGTGCGTGTGTGTGTGTGTATGTGAGTATGAGTGTCTGTATCCCGCATGTATTTATGTGACAGTGTTACATGCTTTTTGTGTACTGGATGTGCATGAGTGTTCAGGGAAGTGATAAAGAGAAGGCTCCACAACATCGACACACAAATCGACAGGCAGTTCCAAGGCACGCACTAAAAGCTACGATATATAGCCTGTAAGTTGGATTTTAATTTGCTGCTTGTTTGAAGAGAGAAAAGGTTGCAGCACCAGATCACTTTAGCCCCACTAGCAGAACCAGATCGTTGCAGCCAGACAATCCCACAAGCTGCTAGCTAAAACACACCCAAACCAACACTGACTGAAACCTCCACCCCACCCCACCCCACCCCCGCACCCGCACTCCCACTCCCACCCCCGCACCCACACCCACTCCCCACCCTCATCCAGAACATACCTTGAACCGCCCAGGTGTGGACGTGTCTGCCAGCTGAAGCAGCTGCCACGGCTCCGCCGTCACTGCTGCCTGCTGCTGCCGTAGAAGGGCCCCCAAATGCCCCCCTTTTGCTCCTGCTGGTCCTCCCCCTCCTCTAGCTGCGCCTGCTGTGGTTCCTCCCACACCGCCTCCTCCTGCCCTCTTCTGAATTGCCAAGACTTTCTCTGCCTCTACTCTCCGCCGCTGTGTGGGCAGTGGGAATGGGCACATGGAGAGGTTGGGTTCACATTGATAAGCTGAGTGATTGTGATCAAGATTGGGAGTGAGAGTCAGAGTGAGAGTGAGAGTGAGAGTGAGAGTGAGAGTGAGAGTGAGAGTGAGAGTGAGAGTTAGAGTGAGAGTGAGAGTGAGAGTGAGAGTGAGAGTGAGAGTGAGAGTGAGAGTGAGAGAGAGAGAGAATAAGGCAGTTATTGTGTGTGTTTGTGTGTGTGTGTGTTTGTGTGTGTGTGTGTTTGTGTGTGTGTTTGTGTGTGTGTGTGTGTGAGACAAAGAGTGCAAAGATTGTGAAACTTAAGGTAAAACGAGTGCAAAGTGCAGTTGTGCAACGCAGCAGCTTGTGCAGAATGGATGCTTCTACTGCCGCTATGGAGTTGAAGATGCTTGCTTTATCGAGGGCACACTAGTGTGCTCTTCTGTTTACAAGATAGGCAGCAGGCAAGCGTCCAGGTGTCCTGTCTGATCTAATGTGTTTTTAACATTATGTGACAGTTGACAGGCATGTGGCTATCTCTGCTGTGAGCCATTGCTGTGTCAGGGATGGAATAATTAGCAAATGCTGCAGCAGGAAGAAAAGGAATAGCACTTGGTGCAGCAGGAAGAAAAACAACAGCACTTGCTACAGCAGGAACAAAAGGAATAGCATCTGCTGCAGCAGGAACAATAGAATAGCATCTGCTGCAGCAGGAACAAAAACAACAGGACTTGCTGGGACAGGAACAAAAGGATTAGCGCTTGCTGCAGCAGGAACAAAGGAAGGAAAAGCACGGCAGGTAGTTCTCTTAGCAGAGGCAGGCGGAGAGGGGAGGTGGTTACTGAATCAGTACTTTTGATTAGTTCCCAACAAGTCACTCACAGGTCAAAGCTTCTTTAGCAGTGCTATCCCCATTCTATTGCCAGAAACTCACCACCACACATAAAAATGTCCAGAAAGGTACTCAAACACCAACCCCCGCCTCTCCTTTAAATCCACCGCACATACAGACCATGTGCGTGCCAGGACAAGCAGGCCAATATCAACTTTCAAGCAAGGCACAACCATCACACACAGCCACAAACACACACAACGCACACACACACACATAAACTCACACACAGCCACAAACACACACAACGCACACACAAACACACCTTGCGCTCCCCTCGTTGCTGCCGCCACTTCATTTTCTGGTGCCCCACCCATCCAGAAAAGTCTTCTCGCATGCTTGGAGGCGGCCCGGTTGCTGCTGCTGCCGCTGCTGCTGGGTCTTTCCCTGACGTGCCTGCTGCGTGGCCAGAGCCCTGTGTAGTAAAAGCAAATGCAGTATTTCTTGTATGAGTCTGGAGCAGTTGCTTGTGTACATGTTGGGCCCTTTCTTGAAGTGCCTGCGTGGCCAGAGCCCTGCATAGTTGAAGCAAACAGGGAATCAATGTGAGTCTGACACAATTGTTGAAGCTGAAGTGTGGGGTTTTCATTGCATGCACATTCGTTGTATGAGGTAAGGTCATATGTTCACCTATGGGCTACGTAAACAATATCAGCTGGGCATTTGAAGAAAACACAGCAATTTGATGCACATAAACAAACCATCACACTCACACATGTGAAACGCGCAACCATCTTGCATCCAGGAATTAAGTAGAGCACACCATTTCACTTTTCCTCGCCTGATTTTACAAACTGATGTTAACGCCCCCTTTTCCCTCACGCACACTTAGAAAAAGACACACACGCACACACACGCACGCATACACACACATGCACGCACACACACACCTGTAACACACGCACACCTGTAACACACAAACACGCACCTGCACTCGCGTGACATGGCCTACAGTGTCTCCTGCAGCCGTCCTGTTGGCACGGTTGCTGCCTCCCCCAAGCTCTTCCATGTCTCCCACTTCACCACCGCCCCCTGCTGCACGGTTTTGGGCTGCAGCTTCGGCGGCTGCTGCAACAAGTATGACAGTCGGACAGGAGAGGCAGGGTGAAAAAGGGTATCTGAAACATTTAAGGCGGCGATGTGCTGAAGCGTAAGTGTTTGCTGCAAGAGCATTCAGCGCTATTTCGAGTCAAGGATGTACGCTGCAGTGATATTTATTATTAGGATGGATGAAGAGTTCATACTAAGAGGAGGTGCACGGGCTTTTGTGCTGTAGTGGCATGTGTGGTAATTAATGTAGTGAAAAGCGACACTAAGATGAGGCGTACGGGCTTTTGTGCTGTGGTGGCATGTGTGGTAATTATGTAGTGAAAAGCGACACTAAGATGAGACGTACGGGCTTTAGTGCTGTAGTGGCATGTGTAAAAATTCATGTAGTGACAAGCCATACTAAGATGAGGCGTACAGGCTTTTGTGCTGTGGTGGCATGTGTGGTAATTAATGTAGTGACAAGCCATACTAAGAGGAGGTGCACGGGCTTTTGTGCTGCAGTAGCATGTATGGTACTCATATGTTATTTGCTTATTTGACGCATGTTCAAGTGCGGAGACGTGCAGAATAAAAGGCTGCTGCTGCAGTTTTGAGTACAAGATCACGTAAGGAGAATGTATATGAGATGTGAAGACAGACAGGACCTGCGCTATGGATTTTGCACGATTCAGGTTCCAGTTGCAAAGTCTCAGAGCGTTCTCAATTGTAAGGCTGTAAGGCGATGTGAAAAGATGCATAGGTATAGCAATGAACGGGCGTTTGTAAAGTACCTCCCGCAGTCTGCGGTAATCAATCAACAACAATGCAAAATAGGACAGGAGCATGAGCAAGTGTCTCTCAAGGTAATGCCACTGTATGCCCGTACGTGCACGGTCTAGCTGGCTTTTTTGTAATAAGCAGTTATACATATACAACGGTTTGGTTGGACAATTGACAACAATCCAAAGATGCACTGAGTGGACAAACAACGCAAGGCTTGTGATGATACATACACATTACCGACACGCACTAATACACATCATACACCACATACACACAACACACGCACTTTCACTCACACATGCCCACAAACACCTTTGTTCTTTGCCCCGGCCGCCCTCAACATCGGCAGCATGTCGTCCAGTTTAGTCTGCTGGTGCCTGTCGTTCATCTCTGCCAGCTTTTTATGCAGCCAGTCTGGATGCCGCACACGAGGCACAGGATTCACGATACCCTACACAGAGGTGTGTGTGTGCGTGTGTGTATATATGTGCCATCTGTCGTTCATCTCTGCCAGCTTCTTGTGCAGTCAGTCTGGATGCCGCACATAGGGTACATGATTCACAACACCCTACACAGAAGTGTGTGTGTGTGCGTGTGCATATATATATATGTGTACCATCTACTGTTTATCTTGCAAGCTTTTCGTGCAGCTAAAGGGGGGTGCTGCACACAAAGCACAGGTGCCAACACTAAGGGCAAAAACGAAACGCCTGTAGGAATAGGCGTGCGCACGCAGCGTTTCAAATGGCATTTCTAGCTCTTTACAATCATTCATTTCTCTAGCGTGTGTGAGGCACAAAGCTTAAAAGACCCGTGGATGCAACTCATCTGTTAAACTTGGGTGTAGAGTGTGAAAGTTTGGCGTATGCGCACGCAGGCATGCTGTGCAGTACAAAGCAATCAACTACCTTTCCATCGCAAAACACAAACTCAGACATTCGTATGGCACACAAACACACACACACACCTGCAAGCACACAAACACATGCAGCGACTCCATACATACACACACTTACAAAATCACATACACGCACACACACAATAGCACACACCTGCATGGCTGCAGGAATGGTGATAATCTTCTGGATGGTGTTACCCAGCCGCTCTCGGTAGTAGTCCCAGTCCACGATGTCTCTCACGTCAGGGACTGCATCCGCGGGCGCTGCATGTGGTGACCACATGTGTGTGTTTGTGTGTGTGTGTGTGTGTGTGTGTGTGTGTGTGTGTGTGTGTGCGTTTGTGTGGTGTGTATGTATGTATGTTATGCAATTCCTGAGCGCATGTTGATTCCATAGCACGCCCAAAAAGGTTATCATGTGTGTGCGTGTGTGTATTTGTGTGTGTGTATGTGTATGCAATCCCTGAGCGCAAGTTGATCCCATATCACGCACAAAAAGGTTATTGTGTGTGTGCGTGCGTGTGGAAATATGTATGTGTTTGAGTATGCAATCCCTGAGCGCAAGTTGATCCCATATCACGCACAAAAAGGTTGTTGTGTGTGTGCGTGCGTGTGGAAATATGTATGTGTTTGAGTATGCAATCCCTGAGCGCATGTTGATCCCATAGCACGCACAAAAAGGTTATTGTGTGTGTATGTGTGTGTGTGCGTTTGTGTGTGTATGTGTATGTGCGTGTGTGTATGTGTGTGTATGTGTATGCAATCCTTGAGCGCATGTTGATCCCATAGCACGCACAAGAAGGTTCTTGTGTGTGCGTGCGTGTGGAAATGTGTATGTGTTTGTGTATGCAATCCCGTAGCCCATGTTGATCCCATTGCACACGCAAAAAGGACCTGATCACAGTAAACAGGAGTTCCTATTTTCAAGCGCAGTCCCGACGCACCTGAGCCAATGTCGCCCCCACACCATTTCCGCAGAAAGGCCCTGGCCACAGGGGGCTCCGCAGAAAAGATGGACACAGGGATGGCACGCTCTGTGGTGGACTGCCCTTCAGGCCTATTGACAAGAGTTGGTGAACTCGAAAATGATTGGTTGCACTATAGAGATTTAGAGCAATGCACATTGAGCAATGGATGCTGAGATGAGAAGGCTCCGTAGTGGACCGGCCCTCAGATGTAATGCCAAAACATGAGGAATGACAATTTGACATTAGCAGCAACAGAACTGAAGAACGCGCAATTTTGGACTGTCCTCAAAACTGGAAGAAGGCAGTGAGTCACTTACATATATGTAGAGTTGGCCAGATCAGTACATTTATACGTACATACGGTATTTTTAGCAGGGAATCACCACACATACGGCCATAAACAGTGCGTATATACGGACGGTCCTGGCCAACCCTACAAATATGTGAACAACTGCACAAATACATACCCAAATAGAAGCTGTGCTGACACAATTGGGTGCAGGGATGTGATGATGTTTGCTACAAATTTGACAGATCTCAGGGTAAGCTTTTGGGAAGCACCATGCAGAACTTTTCTTAGAGCATGGGCGACGACGGATTTGCTGAAGATCACACAGAGCTTGACGTGACAGCCACAGCCATAGGAAAAGCCAAGCATGTGAGATGGCTGCTTGTCACACTCCATGTTAAGACAGCACACGTCAACACACACAGCTAGCACGACAGCGACCTCAACCATAGGAGAAGTCTAGCAAGTGTTAAGGCAAGTCATTGCCACTCCTTGTCATAACAGTACGGGTTGGCACCCACTTTTTGGCAATGACGTAGGTGCAGTTCAGGCCCTTGTCCTTGATCTGCTCGTCTCCTAGGAAGGCACCCAAACGCTTGGCGGTCGTGATGGCACAGCTCTTGCGGCCTGATGTGAGCGCAATGGTGTGTGCGTATGTGTGTGTGCGTGCGTGTGTGTGTCTGTGTGTATGCGTGCGTGCGTGCGTGTGTGTGTGCGTGTGTGTGTGTGTGCGTGTGTATGTGTGTGTGTGTGTGCGCGCGCGCCTGCCCAAGCGTAAATGTGTAACATGTCTCTGTCGCTGTCTCGTTTTATCAGTCGTGCGTGCGAGTGTGATCCCCGTGTTTTTGGTTGCACGTTTGATGGTCGTTTCTGAGCGATGTTATGAAGAAAAAGACCGTCACCTAGTCTTCATCACAGATTTTAAATCAATAATTGAACAACCAAATAATTTCCATCCAGCAGTGCCCTCAAACTAGGCACTAATATCCTTAGCTCACGTAAACGATAACCGCTGCGCATGCACACCCGCCCTCGTACTCCTCAACGCCCTTGCTCATGATGGTCGCCTCACTGAATCTTACACAAGATTTCACCTTAACAAGAAATTTGTGCATCCACACCCACCCTCGTACTCGTTAATGCCCTTGCCCATGGTGGTGGCCTTATTGATCTGTACGAATCCACCGTGACAAGACATCTGCGCATCCACACCCACCCTCGTACTCGTTAATGCCCTTGCCCATGGTGGTGGCCTTATTGATCTGTAAGATTTCACCGTGACAAGACATCTGCGCATGCATGTACACCCACCCTCGTATTCGTCAATGCCCTTGCTCATGGTGGTGGCCTCACTGATGTGGTCCACCAGCTCCTCATCTGTCAGATCACAGCCCTGTCGAATTGCAATTGCAGAAACATATCACTTTCTTTGCCTGCCTTGTTCGTGAATAAAGAGATCAAGTATGATTTCAATTCGATTTTACTCGAATAAAGCTCCTTTTGCCGGTTCGCAAAAGATGGGCATCAATCCTAACTTGATACAGTTTTCAGGTTTGACACACATGTTGTTACAGTTCTATTTCGCTTGCATCGTGAGATGCATAGGGCTCTGTCATTATTACCAAGGAGAACACAACAACTCAGAGACAGGAATAAAAAGAATGGAGAAGGGAAGCAGAAACTGGAGAAAAGCAGAAAGTGAGAACATCTCACTTTATGCTACACTTCAAGAACCTGAGTTCAGGTGTTTCACACTGAACTCATAAGTTCCAATCACAGCATAGTTGTCAGATTGAGCTAATCTAATGCCCAGGGTGGGATGGCAATGTCTCAGAAAGTACACTAGAAAGTAAAGAAGAAAGCAAAAACAGACCAAGAGCCATCCGGGTGTTTAAAAGGCCACACAACCCTTTTTGCCACTGGTAGACTCTTATACCTAATACGTTTCAAATCCCAACACAATGCGTGCCTAACAAATTCAGCCAGCGGTTTGCCACTGGCAGACCCACCCTCACACAAACACTTTCAAACCCCAACACACCTGCGTGTCTAACAAATCCAGCCAGCGGTTTGCCACCGCGGCCACTGCCTGATAGCAACCCTCCAATGTGGTGCCAGCCAGGAACTGTTCGAACACCTGCAGGAATGGCCAAAGATACGTGTGTGTTACAATTGCAAAGCTGTTGATGGCTTTTGATGTGTAGCGCCGTCGTTTGCACAGTCTGCTACCAGCTCACAAACAGGCACACTCACACATTTGCACAGTCTGCTACCAGCTCACAAACAGGCACACTCATATATTTGCACAGTCTGCTACCAGCTCACAAACAGGCACACTCATACATTTGCGACAAACTGTACTCCTGCAGATACCGCAGATGAGCGCCAGATGTAGAAATGTATACCATGCCAGCAGCAGCAAAAGGGTAAAACCTTACCTTCATATTAATGCACTGCTGACACTATTTGTTGATTAACTGATTTGAGTCATTACAGTGTATGCTTCACTGTGGCAAAGGATCACGCTCCACACTTTAATTCTAGAGCCTTTTGACAAGCTTCACTGCATCTACATGAATCCCCTGTGCATTCGTACACCACATAACAAATAAATAACTTATTGTTTTTAAGTCGTACCTCCGCTTGGAAGACCTTGATGAGCTTGAGCTCTCCACGCCGCTTGATCTCAAAACCCTGTGCATCAAGCAATTGAGCATCAAACGAAGACTATCATTGATATATCATTGATTTATATCGACAAAAAACCCTGTGCATCAGACGATCAGACACTTTGCAAGTAGGGAAGAGCCATAAGTAGCCGGGAGCGCTCTTCCTTGCATGCTGCATGCATCCTAACAATAACAAACACATTCCTCAAGTAACTCGCCAATTGCAGGTCCGTTACTGCCAATGCAAACTGCACAAGGACACAATAGGACTGGCGAGTGTCATTTAAATAAAGCTCAAGTGGTGTGCGTTGGCGTTGGCGCAAATGGAACGTTCACAGACTTCAGACTGCAGACTGCAGACTTCACGCCTTCAGCTCAGACTGCAAACTGTCGTTGTCGATGTTCATTGGTGCATTGAAACAAGCAGACAACTACACTTCATACCTTGAGCTCAGCCAGCGAGCCATCATCGTTGAACACCGCATAGCGCTTCTTGATGGTCTTGCCTTCTTCCTTGCTGGCAGGCAGGATCATGGCCTGGAGAGAGTTATGGTTTAGAAAACCAGAGTGGTATGCGTTTCAACTTGATGTTTTACACGTTGACATACAGTGTGGATCACATGTTCTGTTTCTGAACAAGCTTTGAAGTGTGCGGACATGGCACAGTCAGACATAAGTTGAAAAAGAAATATTTTGTGAACCATGTAATCTGATTTTTTACCCATGGTATGTGGACATGGCACAGTGAGAGTTTTTACGAAAAATCGAATGAAAAACCTTGCCACGCGTTGTGCCCACCACAGATAATTCCGTAGAACTTTGAACAGGCTACCTAAGTATGAGCTGATCAAGCTGCTGCCCTTGCTTTCCTGAACTACACACTTGAACAATGCTAATATACATTGAGAGAATTGACGTGGTTTTCAAATGTCCACAGAGCCATGTCATTCAGATCACAATTCACTTAACAAAAAGCACACCTTGTACGGGCCATCCACCTCAAACTCGATGCTCATCTGGCTGCTCGTTTCGTACACCTGCAGCCAAACGTAAGAACGTGCATGGACATCAGCATCATTTGACAAATGGGTGTGATCCTACGGATCATAAAAAAAGGGGCGGAGCCTGCGCTGCAACCTGCATTGAAGTTGTACCCAATGTAGTGAGAGCAATTCAGGGGGGGCTGCGCTCCCTCTGTACCCCACTGCTCCTGCTCAACCATTTCTGAGATGGCAGCCTGGTCTTTGCAATGAAGAGCGGCATTCAAATGAGTTGGACAATTCAGTGAGGGCTGCGCCCCCCCTGCACCCCCCCGCTCTTGCGTTTGCACAGTCCCTGTCAAACCAAACCGTGTCTGAAGCTGTGTGTCATGTGCAGCGAGCAATTCAGGGGGGCTGCATTCCTTCTGAACTGCTCCTGTGCAACCATTTCTGAGCCATTTTGGTCTTTGCAACCTGCAATGATTAGCGACAATTCAGGGGGGTTTGCACAGTCCCTGTCATACCATACCGTGTCTGAAGCTGCGTGACCTGTGCAGCGCCGTCTCTTACCCTAAGGATTTCCGGTCCCCATGGATGTGGTGTGCCGGAAGCTGCAGCCTGAGTAACCGCACGGGTTGCCCCACAGAATCACAAATTCGACATTGATAACCATTTATTAATCAATTGAAACACATTGCGCACTCGCAATTTCGCCCATCGCCCATCGCAACACCTCCCATGCGAGTGTGTTTGACCGCACACCCGAGGGCATGGCTGGAATCAGCGCAAAATCAGCTTTCTGGCTGTGCCATTCTTATGGCGTGAAGTGGCCTGGGTGGCTCAAAGCTTTGTTCTTCCAGCATGGTGACTCAGCAATTGGAATGAACCTAAGGGGGACTACGCCCTGGGGGGCTCCGCCACAAAAATGAAGTTCAAATCAAGAGCAGATCAAGTAGCATGAGTTTAGTTGTATCTCCATATAAGAAGCTTAATAGTCAGCTAAACACGCTGGTTCACGAGCAAACACACTTCACAGCTTTAGTCCTGGAGCGTCAGTGAACGTGCAAATACACTTCACTGCGGTAGTAGGATTGACCAAAGCCATACTGTCAAATTCACATGTGGGCATGTGTGAACAGAGTAAACAGAGTTTAACTAGCAAAAATGTCCACTGCTAAGCATGTGTACGCTTCTGGCCAGCCCTGGCCAATTTTGGCAAAGCATGCCAACAACTTTGTAAAGGTCTGAAACTCCCTTTTCCTTTCCTCTCTTTTCCTCTCCAACTCATCCTCACCGCACCTTTTTCTCAGGGTCTACCAAAGTCTAATACTGGTCGCTGATATTCTCCAGCATCACAACACAAATGCTCTCATCACTCCCTTCTCTCTTGCATTCCTCCTGATTACTCCATTTCCAGAAACACTGATTAAACATCCTTGCCGCACCTTATTCTCAGGGTCCACCAGTGTCTGGTACTGGTTGCTGATATTTTCAAGCATCACAATACAAATGCTCTCATCACTCCCTACTCTCTTGTATTCTCCTTGGTATCTCTTTTTTCTCAATTTCAATCGCTCAAACATCCTCACCGCACCTTTTTCTCAGGGTCCACCAGTGTCTGGTACTGGTCGTTGGTGTTATGGTCCACGAGCATAACGTTGAGCATGATGCAAGGGTAGCTGAATTTAACGTCCTGCGCATGGTTGTAGTTGTGGCTGTAGTTAAATTACATGTGAGGGGGTGTCATGTGTTCATGAATTGCACTTCAGAAAAGGGTGGACGCATGCAGGACAAAAAAAAAGTTGTGTACACCATCCCCTAAGACTGGTCAGGACCCCCCTGACCCACCCACCCACCCCTAGACCCCCCATGCAGTAACCCTACATGGACAAAAAGGGTGTCAACCTGTTCTTTATTCAAATAGGCATCCATCTGCATACTCATCAAGACCTGAAACTGAAGTGTTGCAAAGTTATGGGTCAAAAACTGAGATACGGACGACCATGCACAAGTGACCTACCAGGGACCCATAACTGGCTTGCACAGTCCCACAATACTTCCATTTCTTCAGAATTTCACTGACTATCTCACGCTGACACAATCCTGTAAGTTTAGGGTTAATTGCTGCTTCATTGGCTTGACTCACCCCGCGGCCTGCACCCAAACGCGTGTGTCTCTGACTTTTGGACATGTCCACAGCCCCCCCCCTCAACCCAATTTGCTCAAATAGGGTGCCAATCGACTGGGCTTGAGCTGAAGATTCCAATGATTTGTTTACAGTTCCTTGGAAATGCCCCAGCAAAATTCTGGAGGGGGGGTCCCAAAACTGAAAACCGGTAAACTTGCCCTCGACACCCCACCACCCCCCCTCCCCTCGAATTGGACTCATTTATATATCAATTAATAGCTTTTGATTTCAGGATTACGAATATGTAGTCATTTATTAAATTGACCAGGGTGTTCCAAAAGTTGTGCTTTCTGGTGCCTCCTGACTCCTGACGCATGCATTTTTTGTGTGCACCAGCCTTCTCACGTCATAGGTGGAAAGATCTTTGTGAAACCTTACAACAGCAAGGTACAATGCAAGTTCACGTCACAGCAAAACTACGTTACAGCACACCCGATTGCAATCCGTCCCACCTTCCCCGTCTTGCTGTTCTTGAGCTTGAACACCTCGGGAAAAGAGGCAGGCAAAGCACACCAAATACCATCTGTGTCAAGCTCCAGGGGCCGACCCAGCTGCTCCACTAGCTTGCACGCTTGCTGCGTTTTGGGAGCGTCCAAGAAACGTAATGTGATGTGTTTGTGAGTTCCAAAGTCTTTGTAGACAAAAAAAGGGATCTTTCTGTGAGTGTAAAAGCAACGGGATCCCGCTCTGAGGCTGACCCCTCGATTTCACACAGCAGTCTTTAATCCCGGAGTATCCTGTTAAAGCTTCCGCCTCTAGCAAACACAATGGTGAAAAAGCTCCATAATATGAGCTCCTTCCTATCCTGCAGAAAGCAAAGCCTCTGACGTCAATGACACTGAACCATTTGCTAGGGTTGGCCAGAACCGTATATATACACCGTATATGACCGTATATTTGGTGATTTCTCTGCCAAAATTACCGTATAAACACCGTATATATATGGTTCTGGCCAACTCTACCATTTGCACATCAGCAGGCCAGCATTTCCTCTCTTCAAGCATCTGAAGGGCCATCTGAAGTGCCAGCCTATGGAGCAACACAAACAAAACCACGCGCGTCTCACCTCGATGATCTTGGCCCCGGTGTACGTCACCACACCAGCCATCTCCATGGAGTACCAGCGGGCACCCTTGCGCATGACGTAGCCGTAGAAACTGCACACACAGAAAGGGACAAAAGAAATGTGTCAGGTGGGATAAGGACGCACGTTCAAGTGGAGGAAGGACCAGTGAGTGCTGCTGCGCACAATGCACGTATGCCCATGGATTCTGCACACAAGCCGACTAGGACATACAGCAGCTGCACACAGGATTACAAGCACAAGCGGCACACAACAACCTGTTCAAAATACACTTTTGGGCCAGCTGCAGAGTCTTTCACAGTGCACTCACAGCAATCGTACACACATACACGCAAGAGCAAGCAGCGTACGCACCTGTTCAGAATGCACTTGTGGGCCAGCTGCAGAGACTCGTACAGCACACACATGTCGGCGGCTTCCTGGGTTTTAAGGGGGTTGCCCTTGGCAGCGTCATGCTTGTTCTTCCAGGTCTGCGCGCACAACAATAGAGAGCATTTAGCTTGGTTCTGACTGTATGCAAACGATAAGTAGTTGCGTATGCTCTCTTTCATTATTCCTATAGTGCAGGCCCAGTCTGAAGCCTCACAATTGCTTGCCCAGAATTTGCCAGGACCACACATACAAAAAATGGCTTGTTCAAATTCCTGAAATCTAGAATAACTAATGCACAGGCACCAGTAAGAGGACTCCATTGTGTACCTTGTTCAGGGCCTTGTACTCGTAGCGGCGATCACGGAAGGCGCGCACTGTGCCCACCTGTAGGTGTGTGTGTGTTTTTGTGTGTGTGTGTGTGTGTGTTTGTGTGGTGTGTGTGTGTGTGTGTATGTGTGTGTGTGTGTGTGTGTGTATGTGTGTGTGTGTGTGTGTGTGTGTGTGTGTGTGTGTGTGTGAGGTCGTGTGTAA
>Ga0307945_1000208_pt1:0-10000 | contig 36686 bp, 46 predicted proteins | sample OrgLakmetagen228_FD_201818 | JGI IMG/M metagenome (GOLD analysis project Ga0307945, IMG submission 201818) | Saline water microbial communities from Organic Lake, Antarctica - #228 | ecosystem: Environmental > Aquatic > Non-marine Saline and Alkaline > Saline | place: Antarctica: Organic...
AGATGGTTCTTGCGTATGTGACCAATGTCCTGGTGAAGATGAACATGTTCAGAACGAGGTGCATGCTCTTTTAATTTGCCAAGACCATCAAGTTTGTGAGCTGAGGAAACACTTTTCCTTCCTGTTTACACCTTTTTTTGAGGACTTTTCAGCAACCCAACCCTTTTTGCTGCAACAGGTCAACAACCAACTTGTTCATGATTTCCTTTCTCAGCAGAACAATAGACTTTTTCTTTTCCTTTCTGAGCTTATGGATTTATTTGTGGCTGGCCGAGACCAGTCAGCAGCCGATCAGCCAAACAACCTGGCTGAAGGTCACCCCCAATTGTAACCATTGTAACCATTGTACCTCGAAAACAAACACTACCAACACAACACCTCAGAACAATCTCAGCATTAAAAACATATCTGCTACTGTCGCATATCCTCCATCGGACAAAAAGATGACCTTCAGCGACAAGTTCAGTACATGCGAGAAAAATTCCCTCAACACCAAATCATCACCGACATTGCCTCCGGAATCAATTTCAAACGTAAAGGATTACACACCATTCTGGAATTGTCAAGCAAAGGCGTTCTCCAAGGAGGCACCGTTGTGGTTGCCTATAGAGACAGACTCGCCCGATTTGCATTCGAACTGGTTGAAAGGATCCTTCAGCTCCATGGCGTGCAAATCATGGTTCTCCATGAAGAAATGGAAGGCTCCGAAAACAAAGAGCTCATCGAAGATCTCTTGGCCATCATCAACGTATACAATAGCCAAAACAATGGAAAACGAAAATACAGTGAAGAAAAAGGGAGGCCGAGCAAAGAAAAAGCCTCCGGCCAACAAGTGTCGGAAAATCAGATTGTCACCGTGTCCTGAAGTGCAAGACAAGCTGCGCCGTTGGTTCGGTAGTGTACGTGTCACATATAATTGGGCTCTGGAGTGCATAAAAAACAAACCTCATGTCCATCGATGCACGAACATGATATCTCTCCGTAAGCGTTTCATCGACGCTTGTAATATACCCAAAAGCAAATTTTTTCTATTGGATACGCCTAAAGATGTGAGGGATACGGCTCTGAAAGACTTGACAGATGCTTATAAAAACAATTTTGCAATGCGAAGAAAGAATCCATCGCATTATTTCGAAATGAAATTCAGAACCAAAAAAGAGGCTCAAAGCATCACTATATCGCATAATGTCATCAAACAATTGGTATTGGGTGAAGATACACAGGACGGAGAGTTGAAAATGTATCCGACGTTTTTGAAAAACAAGATCAAATTTCATGTCAGGAAGAATAGGAAAAGTATTCCGCGTATAGATAACGATTGTAAGCTTATATTGGATAAACTGGGACGTTTCACACTCGTGATACCATCTATGAAGAAACTTGCGATAACCAAGCAAGCTCACAAAAGAAAGGATGGTGTGCGATAGATCCCGGAGTACGCACCATGCTTACGATCTATAGCCCTAAGGTCGGAGAATGCTATAAGATCGGAGATGAAGATATCTCTAAAATATTCCGGCTTTGTAAACATCTCGATAAACTCATTGGCAAAAAAAGAGTAAAGAAGAAAAAACGAGCGATCATCGTGTTACGGAAACGTATTCGAGACTTGGTGACGGAAGTACACTGCAAGGCCATCGTGTTTTTACTGAACACTTTCGACCATATCATCATTCCTCCCTTCAACGTGGGTCAAATGGTGAGACGGCAAAATCGCAAACTCAGTAAAAGCAGTGTACGGAAGATGTTATCGTGGCGACATTACGATTTCAAAATGCGTCTGAAAGAGAAAGCATTGCAATGTGGTGTCCAGGTATATGAAAGAGGAGAAGAGTATACATCTAAAACGTGCACGCATTGTATGTTGATCAAACCGGATTTAGGCGGAGCGAAGGTTTATAAATGTGACCATTGCCATTTGAAAGCGGATCGAGATGTATGCGGAGCAAGGAATATTTTCATCAAAAACGCGTCAGAGTATGGAAGATGACTCTGGCCTTGCCACGCTACGGCCATAAAAGAGTACCCAGGCTTCTTTTATGCAAAACCTATTCATGCGGAGAAGCTGTATTGCCGAGTAATGGAATTATTTCTATGAAAAGTTGATATGGCTTCGAGGATGTACGAAGGGATACTTGTTTATGACAAGGTGTCATTAGGTTTAAAGTAGCGGCCGAACCATGTACACTCCGTTTTGCAAAGAACGTTTCACCCAACATAAATCGAAATAAAACACCATACATGATGCTGTATATAGGAATCCGCAATCCATCCATGATAAGTCAGCTAATTGACGCCTCCATCTGTATCACAATCACAATCTCTCCAACTGCGTTTTAAAACCGTTCGCGGACGAAGACATTACGTTCTTGAGAATCTCGTGCTTTTCTGCGCGTGTCATGTACAAAACAAAACATTGTGGTAGACTGTACATCATTGTACATCATGCAGACGCTGAACCGTGATGCGACTTTTGAGTAAAGCCTAAAGAATATATAAATACATCTTTTGACACAGTCCAAAACAAGAAGAAAAAGCATCAAGCATCTCACCAAAAGTCTACTCTGCAAATATAATGCGTCTTATTTCTTACCAACATACACTCCGTTTTGTGAAGAATGTTCCACTCGATATAATCGAAATGAAACACCTTTACGCACATCGTGTAGTTGACAAGATACCAGCGATGTAAAACTTTGTTTCTTCTTATTTTTCACATGGAACATTCTAAACTGAACGGACTATAATCAGCAACATGGTACACACCTGAGAGAGAGTCATAGTCGTGCCGAAGATTGTCATTGTCACGCTGGAGAATGGCGTTGTCACGCTGGAGAATGGCGTTGTCATGCTGGAGAGTGCTGATGTTACTCTGGAGAATGTCTACAACTTCTGTACCACGGTTTTTGATCAACTTCAGAACCTGCGAACGTACATAGCAAGAATACACGTTTGAATCCATAATCTAAAGAAAGACAGACCGACACAGAGCGCAACATCGGCAAAACAGGTCAGATGAAGTGTGCGGAGCATACAGTGCATACAGTTCATACAGTGCATACATTCGAGATGGATAAAAATACTTCAAACATCATTGTGGGACATCTCGCACCTCGCCCATGCCATCAAGCATGTTACGATGCAGTGCCACCAACTTGTGGGCCCATTCAGGTACTGCGCCTGAACATCAAATGTGGCGAGAGTGTACTTCAGTAATCATGAACGTCTACGTTTGACATCTGATAAACAGTGACAAACCAAAACAAGTCATGTGATACTGTAGACAGACATCAAATCGTACTCTCCACAGCAAATAGCAGATAGCGTCATAAACCCACCATGACCAGACTCTCTGATAAGAGCTTCCGTTGTCATCTTTATAGATTCCACTACATATCAGTAGTACCTGCAGATGTGCAAAACAAATGAGTAAGTACATGACAAGACACTGCGCGCAAGGCTTCAACTGTTGACATAATTCCTTATCAATTATTATTGTTTTTTGCAATTTCTGAGTACAAAAAACAGCTTAAGGATGTATGTCATATTACGATTAGGTGAGGTAAGGACCTATCATCCTCAAGTCATGGTGATCGCTTAGATGCGGCATAACCTTGGATGGTTCAGTGACACATCCCTCAGTCATAGTGTTGACTGTAAAAAAATCACTAACACATTGACATTACAATAGCCACGTAATGTTACTTTATGATAAACCATTGCGATCTCTTCGGTGAGGCTGTTCCTTAAATGGATCAATGGTAAATGCGTTAGAGTGTGGAAGGTAACTCTAACCTTGCTACGCTACGGCCATGAAAGAAGTACCCAGGCTTCTTTTGTGCAAAACCTATTCATGCGGAGAAGATATATTGCCGAGTAATGGATTTTCTGTGAAAAGTTGATACGGCTTTGAGGATGCACGAAGGGATACTTGTTTATGACAAGGTATCATTAGGTTTAAGGTTGCGGAATGATCGTCATCTTGTATACATATCCCCCATGATAGGACCAATGCCTGTGCCTCCTGCTGGGACTGAGCCTGAGCCTCCATGCCCTCTTGTGCCTCCTTCTGGGCCTGAGTCCGAGCCTCCATGCCCTCCTGTGCCTCCTGCTGGGACTGAGCCTGTGCCTCCATGCCCTCCTGTGCCTCTTGCTGGGCCTGAGCCTACACTCTGTGGGACAGTGCCGGAACCTACTTCTTCATGAGCATAGCCGGCACCATTCCGGACATATATCATATATATATTGAATTACTTATTTTTCCAGAGTTCCGGTTGTCCAGGAATTTTCCCGGGACCGGACTGCATGTAATGCACCCTGTTCTTTCAGTTCATACATTATACAAAATATATTCTCCTGACAATCATCATAAACATGGACGAGTTTCTAGAATTGACGGCAGCCACCTTTCAGTACTACTTGACACGCACCGTGTATAGCATTCTACATGTAAGTGGTGTCCATGGACGTATACATGCATGGAGAGTGAAGCATTGGCCTCAGCAAGCACATGGCTGAGACGCGCACGATGCATGCAGGACACCGCAAAACACATTCAAGAGACATTCACAGCATAAGCAAGATACATGGAGACATGCACAGCATAAGCAAGATACATGGATACATACACAGCACAGTCTGAACACATAAGGACATGTAGACATGCGCACATGCATGCATCCATATCACAGCTGACCGTGAGAGCGCGCCATATGTCTTGCTCCTCGAAAGCTTGCATGCGTGAAGGCTGGGTGAATTGATACCATCTTATATTAGGATGGTGTCTTGTCACCTTTGGTGCACCTCCGGTGTCAACTACACGATGTGCGTAGAGGTGTTTCATTACAATTTATATCGAGTGGAACATTCTTTACAAATCGGTGTGTATCACCCTGTATGATAGGGATTGCTATTCCTTTTGCGTATTTTTGGGAACACCACCGAGAACACTCTATCACACCATTGCTATTTCTTTTGCGTATTTTTGGGAACACCGCCGAGAACACTCTATCACACCATTGCTATTCCTTTTGCGTATTTTTGGGAACACCACCGAGAACATTCTATCACACCATTGCTATTCCTTTTGCGTATTTTCGGGAACACCGCCGAGAACACTAGGAACACTAGTGAGACTGTGATAGAATTTTGTGATTTCTTTTTTGGCCATTTCTCCAGGACACGCGGAGAACTTTGCCCCAAAACCGAATTTTTGAGTGTTGGGAGACCTATAGAGTGCCTTGTCTGGATCCTAAATACAACATTTCTGATCAAATTGGTGACGCGTAAGGGGTCATGGGTTCGAGCCTCCTCGAAAGCGTGGTTACAGGCTTCTTTCAAGCTTCCGCTCAGATGCCCCCGAGGCATATATAGCGATGTAACTTTTCCTAAATACAACATTTCTGATCAAAAGACACCTTTTTACACCATTTTTTCCAAATCCTTCTTCTCGCTGAGCTCAACAATTGGTAAAAATGAATATAAGCAATAACCTTAGCTTTATATACCTTTCTCGAAATATCTTACGGACAGGGACGGGCTACCAAAGTGCTTACCTAAGTAACCGTAGCGACCGACACTACTCAACAAACGACGATAACTTATTTTATTTTCTCCATGTGAGGAATACTGTACTACGCCATTTCTATTTCTGAATAAGGATGAATGAAATTGTTACGGATATGAATCGCTGTTGCTGTCTGTCAAACGTCCTCTCCGAAAAAGAAGTACTACGTGGTAATGACATTAATGTACAAAGAAAACAAGAGGGGAGAAAGAGGGCAGCTCTGCTTAACACCACGGTTGGGGTGGACGCACGCTTGCTTGTGTCCGTCCTTTAGAAAATTAACATCATCTGCATACATATCCTAGATCACCTTCAACAAAGCAGTTGGCATGTTCACCCGCTGGAGTTGCTGCCGCAGTCTAGCAAATGGAATGGTATCATAGGCCTGCCTAACATCGATAAATGCCACGTGCAGGTGTGGAGAGTTATTAGGCCTGACCTTACGGGCTGCATGTCGCAAGTGCCGCAGAATATAGGGTGCAGGGTGTTGCAGCCGGGATAAGAACCAGACTGTGTGTCAGGCACCTTTTGTGTCCGGCAACGCACCTTAGGCATCAAGTCAAGTGATGCTGCACAATTCATTCACAAGATATATACACCTGCTTTAGAAGTTGTGAACAATTATGCTCACTCCTTTCATTGTTGTTTGGTCTCTGTGGCACTGCTGCGCAATGGCATTCCTTGGGAGGCACAAATGCCCCACCTTCACCACAGTGCGCAATGCTGGAAACACAATGCGCAGAGCCCACTCTAGGAGCTCTAGGTGCTGCTCCAGCTGCGCTCGCCCTGTTCCGTACTCGTTGCTGGATCTCTTGATTTCTACAGCCTCAGCAACAGCTTGGTCAGCATACACCTGGGTGCAGAGGGAGTAAAAGGAGTCACATGAGAGGAGTCACGGAAGGCAGCACAGATGCTGTGCATGTCATGACCTGAGCTCCATCCACACTCCATGACATCTTGACCCTCTGCACAGACGAATTATCTACTACTAGCAACTAACTAAGTTCTGCTCTGAGCCTTCCACTGAGAGCCTCTTTGTAACTCACTGAGACTCTCAAAGATGTTCAAAACCACTCAGGGGTAAGGCTAAATCACACGTGAAATCCCAGAATTGCAGTGTTTGAACACCCTCAGGACTAGGTCAGGACAGGAGACGGCCTCTGCCACTGCTCACTTATCTGCACTACACACGCGTGCACTCACTGCTATGCGGCCTCGGCCGTCAAGCTCAACATGTCCTGCTGGCAGGCGGAAATCTCTGAGGTGCCGCGGGTGCTGGTTCTGGTACTTGGAAGGGCTGGCTGAAAACTGGGCTAGCATGACAGCTGTGCTGCCAGGCTGCTGATTGACGGACTTCAAGCGGCTAAGCTCTTCAACAGCCTTGTCATCGCACTCCTCTGCAGCCTTCAAGCCCTCGTATGCCCACGCCACTCGCACCAGCAGGGGCTTGAACCCAAGGTCCACCTTAGAATTAGCTGCTTTCAGGAAGTGCTTGATAGCATCCATCTGGGGCTGAGACGGCTGGCCTTGAAACCAGGGCTCGATGCGCGCGAGGTCCCTCAAGTGGCGCTCATCTTCTGAACCTTGGTCTGGCACGCTGAGGAGGGCTTTGTAGATGCCACTGCAAGCACAGAAGTGTCAACCAGCAAGTTTGCAAAAGCACGGGGAAGCGATGCTCGTGCATAAATGCTCGCTGAGGCCAATGCATGCACACAGAGCACGCATGGGCACAGACATGTTGCTGCATGTGCACTTGCATCTGAAGACCCTTTACATGCGCTTACGTTGCGTTCAACGCTCTACATTGCGAGTAAGGTGCAAACATGAGAGCCATCTCTCTCATCCAGGGCTATTGGACAAGCCGATACGATCAACATAAAGGAAGGAACACCAATGCTTCACAATATTACTCTCACTTGTAAAGGACCATGAAGATGCAGACTCGTTTAGGCCAATCAAACTGCTAACTCTTCCTGTCTTCAAACAGGCACATACATGGGAGCGCTGCATAGCCACTCATTTCAAAGTAATAAAAGCGCAGCTCCCTTGAACCTTAAGGGATAAAGGTTTCAACTGCTGAAAGGCAGGGCCCACAGCCCTCCATGTTGCAGCACGCGCTGAAGGTTCAAAGAAAGCACTTACCTTAGGAACTTGGAGGTGGCATCACTCTTGAGCAGTTGGGCGACCAGTGTTCGGGTGCACGTAACTACTTCCTCTGGGTGGGGGTGCGCTCCCTTGCCAGCAAGCACGTGTTCCACCAATTTTTCAGGCGTGCAGATGAGGAGTGGCGCCCCAAAGCCTTGTCCTCGCATGGCCTCTATCGAACGCCTGCAAGAAAGTATGTGTATACATGCGCTCACGTTTGTTGAGTGCGCGTGCGCGCACACATGTGCGCCTTTATGTGATTGCACGCATGTTTGCGCAAACATTTTCATGCAGGCCTGTGCTTATGCTTTCAGTGCGCCCGGGAATGCGTGCATGCGTAAAGCACCGTGCGTGCGCGTATGTGGGTGCATACATGCATGCGAGTACGTGTGCCCCAGTGAGCATGCAAAGGAGCATGCATGTGTGCACGTGTGCCTCTGTGTGTGTCCTGTGTGCATGCATGCTCACAAGAGATGTCTGCTTACCGTGCATCGCTCTCAGCAAGCTGGCTAACGCCCTTGTTCAAAGAGCTGATGTCCTGCGCCTGGCGCTGCTGGGTGTGTGAAAGCGAGCTAACGCCCTTGTTCAAAGAGCTGATGTCCTGCGCCTGGCGCTGCTGGGTGTGTGAAAGCGAGCTAACGCCCTTGTTCAAGGAGCTGATGTCCTGCGTCTGGCGCGCCTGGCCATCTACTAACCGCTTGATCCCGTCTAACAGGGGCTTTAGCTCCACTCTCAGGGCACTCGAATCCATGCTTAATATAATTGACGAGACAAAAAATTATGCCGCCCAATACACAGAGAATCCCTGCCGCCCAGTTCACCCACACCAGGATGTCAGTCGACTGTTTTGCCATCTAACCATGTGGTTACAGATTATTTTTTACCACGTACAGGCACACGCACACACACACACACACACACACACACACACACACACACACACACACACACACACACACACACACACACACACACACACACACACACACACACGCACACACACACACGCACGCACGCACGCACGCACGCACGCACGCGCACACACACACACATACACTTCATCTCATCTCTAGACTACATGACTGCATGACTACATATATTTCACTCATCTCCTCATCTCCTATAGACTGCATATGTTTCATTCATCTCCTCATCTCCTCATCTCCTATAAACTGCATATGTTTCATTTGTCTCCTCATCTCATCTCCTCATCTCCTCATCTCCTCATCTCCTCATCTCCTATAGACTGCATATGTTCCATTCGTCTCCTCATCTCCTCATCTCCTATAGACTGCATTGCATGACTGCATATATTCCATTCATCCCCACATCTCTCAAGCCATGCATGCAGTGAAACACATCAAGAACGGCCATACTCGGGCTTTCCATCATCATTGTACCCAATAATAGGGATGGACGTGACATCCGTGTTCTCAATCAGAGAAATCACATTTTTTCGCACACCATCTCCCAAGTGAGCATACCCAGGAGAACTCAACAGTTTCTTGATGTCTTTCACAAATGGATCTTTATCACTGTCTTGGCGAAAAGTGACGTGCATCACTCCCAGGAAAGTATTGATGATGGTCACCAATGCGCCTAGCATGTCCTTGTAATTCTCTCCGAACAAGTGCACAAACAGGTCGTGATTGATGGGTATGTGCTTTCCAGAAAACTCTCCATTGACCCCGTTGAACACACACCCCTTGATATAAGAAGTGTCCTTCATGCTTCGCTGTAGTAGGATGGTGTAGGATATTATAGTCAAAGTATGTGCGGTTTGGTTATGTGGTGTTGGGATATATGGTGTGCCCCATCACAAAATCATCTTTCAAATTATAGGATTTTTCCTATCATTTTTTTGCTATTCAATCGCACGGTCTTCATTCACTCTATCGCGGAACATAACTGATATGCTGTGGAACACTGCCGAGAACACTAGGAACACTGGTGTTATCGTGATAGAAATGATGATACTCTTTTGCACCAGTTTCTGGCCACCCAAGGGAATTTTTTTTCAAAAGTCTGTGTTTTCACACTCAACACAGTATGTAGTGTAACCCTCACCATTCAAATGACAGACTCACCGATAAAAACGAGCCACTTTTGCCCTCATTCTTCAATTTCATCCTACCCATTGTAACCATTGTAACCATTGTTTCTTTTGTTTAGCCAATTGTAGTTTCAGGCTTTTTCCAAACTTCCGCTGAGATGCCCTTCGAGGCATATATAGTAATGTAACCTTACCTTACCTTACACCAGAACCGGTTCTAGCAAGGGTATCACACA
>Ga0307945_1000208_pt1:15000-32500 | contig 36686 bp, 46 predicted proteins | sample OrgLakmetagen228_FD_201818 | JGI IMG/M metagenome (GOLD analysis project Ga0307945, IMG submission 201818) | Saline water microbial communities from Organic Lake, Antarctica - #228 | ecosystem: Environmental > Aquatic > Non-marine Saline and Alkaline > Saline | place: Antarctica...
GCCAGGGCCCTTTCTCGCCTCATGATGTGCTAGATGCTTTCATGCCCCAAGGCAAGCACACGACGACCAACACCTATGGCCGGACAAAAAGATAACTTGGTGCAAGCGTTTGGACCTTCCCACTTGGTGTAGCATCAGCAAACATAAAAAAAGTAGCACACACACAACACACACACACGCGCACACACCTTGGTGCGAATCATAGCCGCGCCTTCAGCGATACGACGCAGGGCCTCCCCCAGGTCTCGGCAGCCGCACAGGATGGGGATCTTGAAGTTGTGCTTGTTAATGTGGTGAACCTCATCAGCTGGGGTGAGCACCTGCGGGCGTGTGGCGTGTGTGTGGGGTGTGTGTTGCATGAGTATTGCGTTAAGGGTTTGTGTTAAGGGCACCAGTTCATCCACTTATTTGATATCAAAGGTTTTGTTTTTCAACATAACTCAGAAGTTTACAAATTTATTAGTGCAGCTGTCAATCTTTTTGATTGATTTATTTGTTGGGACCTATAGGTTGAGCAGCCATGCCAGGCTGGAGGCCTTTGTAACCCAAACTAAACTAAACATGAGTATTGCGTTAAGGGTATATGTGTTAGGGGCTGGCCCAGGCAAGGACAGCAATCAGTGGCATGTCCTGAGCCACCACCACTACACGAGTATTTGTGGCCAAAAATCAGTTCACTAAATCTCTCTGGCACCACGAAGAACCCATTGTATGTCCATAAGAACCCCAACACTCCCGAATGATAATGCAAGAGTGATTAATTCCATGTTCGTCGTTGTATGAGTAACCAAACATAGAATTATTTACGCTTGTATTATCATTTGGGAGTGTTCACACACAAACACGCAACAATGACGAAAGGTCTGTTCTGGCCACTTCCCTCAAATTTCCGTCACTCTTTCCTCTCTGCGTATGCGAGTCAGCTTTTATATATAGTTGTTGATGTGGTCTCTAAGATAGCAATTATACAACTGGAAGAAAAGACAAGCAGGCAGTCGGGTATACGCTGTCTGTTTGCGTCTGTTTGTGACTAGGAACCAAGTTAAATAACATACGCCATCTTCTGGACCTGAGACCTGAAAACTACACACACACGCTCTTGCGCAAAACACACACACACACACATACACACACACACACAAACACACACACAGACAGACACATGCACACAAACGCGCGCGCGCGCACACACACACACACACACACACACACACACACACACACACACACGTACGCAAGTGCATGCTCATGCGGTTACACACACATACATACACACATGCACGCTCTTGCGCACGCGCACGCGCACAGTTCAGGTCCAGTAACCCACAACAGCTCCAGGCTCTCACCTCGGACTCGTCCAAATAATCCACTCCCAGGGCCTCCAAAATCTGGGCCTCCACAAAGTGACCTATGCGTGCCTTGGCCATGACGGGGATGGTGACCGCAGCCTTGATGGCCTTGATCATGGCAGGGTCCGACATTCTAGCCACGCCTCCGTTCTTGCGGATGTCAGCCGGGACACGCTCCAGCGCCATCACAGCCACAGCCCCGGCCTCCTCGGCGATACGGGCTTCCTCCACGTTAGTGACGTCCTAAAAAGTTTACACCAGGGACGGTTGGGGATGTTTTGTGGTGGTTGTGGTGGCTACACGTTCTGGCACAATGCAGCCGCTCCTTGGACACCCTGTTGCTCCGTTTTACAGCACAACCACACACCCACAAACACAGCTGCAGAGGAGGGAGGCTGCCAGAGGGTTTACAGACACCTGGTTGAAGCTGGAGAAATTTGTGGGCTTGCACTCCCCCCACACATATTTGGACGGGGACATCCCAGAGCACGACAAAACAAACACACGCTCACCATGATGACACCGCCTTTCAGCATCTGGGCCAGGCCTGCCTTGACGGCGAACGTGCTCTGCTGCCCCTGTTCCTTGGACATGTTTGCGGCGAATATGATGTTTTTAGGAGATAATTTTGAGATTTAATTTATGCCTGCGCGAGGAAAAATCTGATTTTGTGGCCTTCTTGAGCTAGGACGCACCAGTTGTCCACTTCTTTGTCGGAACCGCTTAAATTTGTAGTTCACGCTTTTTCTTAACTTCACTGTTTGATAGAACAGTCAAATAGTATAGAACATTTCGTAATGCAGCAAGCCATTATGCAGTCCAGGGGCGGGTTGGGCCTGGCGCACCAGCAGCCCGTGCCCTCCTGCTCTAGCACCACTCCCCTCGCAACGAGCAGGAGAGGGGGGACAGCAGCGCCAGGGCGGAGAACGAGGACGCTCGTACGCGCGAGGGAAGATGTGAAGGCCCGCGTGCAGGCGCCCTCGCGGGAGGTGCTAGAGGTCGTGGAGCCCGTCGTTGCGCAGGAGGAAGAGGAAGAGGAGGACAGCGCCCTGGCCGAGAAGTGAGTGTAGGAACTCATGTTTCGGACTAAGTTCCTACAACAGATGGCACAAGACCGAACGAGAGGCCAAACAAGGTAGCAATTGCACGCGAGCGCAAGACGGAGGAAGTCATGACTTACTGTTTGTTGGGGGGATTGCGTGTGACTCTGCAGGCGCCACATCCAGCAACTCATCAACCGCCCCTACAAGTTTGGCTTCAAAACCCTCATTGAGAGTGACACCTTCCCCAAGGGCCTGGATGAGGATGTGGTGAGTACTTCCCTCTCTTGTGATGAAGGGGTCACTGCCAAGAATTGAAAACCTGGAGTGACTAAGAAGACGTGTGGCGCTCTGGCTGGTCCGACCAGAGAGGGGTTGGTTTTCATGTGGTCGTTGAGAAGCTCCGCACGAAGGGCTGCTGACGCACCAAAGCGTACGCAGAAGTAAGGGCATTCATGTTGCATGTACTTGCATTAGCGCACGCATACAGGCAAGCGTGCGCGCGCACTCACACACACACACACACACACACACACGCACACACGCACACACGCATACTCACACATACAAACACAAGACACATATGCGCATGCTCATATGCAAACGCACAGGTGCATATGCTCACGGAAAATCTGCACATACGCACACATGAGCACATGCACACATAGCCACGCATACTATTAAACATACTGGACAGATGCTTGATGCGGTTCAATCGTGCGTGCCCACATACACACAATTACACACATGTACACACGCACGCACATTCCTGCCCCAGGTGCGGGCTATCAGCGCTAAGAAGAAGGAGCCTGAGTGGATGCTGGAGTTCCGCCTGAAGGCCTTCCGTAAGTGGTTGACTATGGACGAGCCCCGCTGGAGCGACAACTCGTACCCCTCCTTTGACTACCAAGGCATCTCCTACTACTCAGAGCCAAAGATTAAGGAGCAGAAGAAGAGCCTGGACGAGGTGCGCACAAACACACTCACATACGCACACACACAAGCGCGCGCACACACACACACCTACCACCTCCACGTACCTCCTGCGTGATGCCATGGAGGGCATCCACACCCCCTCAATTGCAGGGAGAGTGGCAATCAAAGGAGGGTGCCATTGTACCCATAATCCCAGTCTCGTACTTGAATGAGTGTGTTTTGCAGCGCACTCAGGCTGCTTCATGATTCATGGCCATCAGGCATGCACGTTCAGGAACAAGGCTGGTGCGTAAACACGCATTTACAAACGCGCGCACACACACATACACACACACACACATCAGGTTGACCCGGAGCTGCTACGCACCTTTGAGAAACTGGGCATTCCTCTGAACGAGCAGAAGCGTATGTCCAACGTGGCCGTGGATGCTGTGTTTGACTCTGTGTCCATTGCCACCACATTCCGGGAGGACCTCGCCAAGCACGGAGTCATCTTCTGCTCCATCAGCGAGGCGGTGCACACATACCCTGAGCTGGTGAAGAAGCACATGGGCAGCGTGGTACGTGTGGCGTGTGGGGGTGTGTATTTTTAGTGTGTGTGTGTCTGTGCACACATACCCTGAGCTGGTGAAGAAGCACATGGGCAGCGTGGTACGTGTGGCGTGTGGGTGTGTGTATTATTAGTGTGTGTGTGTGTGTCTGTGCACACATACCCTGAGCTGGTGAAGAAGCACATGGGCAGCGTGGTACGTTTGGCGTGTGGGTGTGTGTATTTTTAGTGTGTGTGTCTGTGTGTTTTTGAATGTGTGTATATGTGTGTGCGTCTGTGTTTTTGAACGAGTTTGTGTATGTGTGTTTGTAGTTGTGCGTGTGGCTGTGTGTGTGTGTTCTGAGTGAGTGCGTGTGTGTCTGTGTATGTGAGTGTGTCAGTGTCTGTTTATACATTTATAGTTGTGCGTGTTTGTGTGTGTATGTGTGTGTGTGTGTTCTAGAGCCTGAACAAGGTTAAGCGCTCAGTCTGGAAGGTGTTCGGTGCCTGCAAGTGGCAACTTTGCAGCGCTTGCGCGCATGCACACACTTTACACGCACACACACACGCACATGCACACACACTTTCACACACACACACACACACACACACACACTCACACACACACTCACACACACACACATGGACACACACACGCACACAAATACACACACGTGTACACTTATGCTTCCTTGCAGGTGCCAGCAGGTGACAACTACTTTGCAGCCCTAAACTCCGCGGTGTTCAGTGACGGCTCGTTTGTGTACGTGCCCAAGGGCGTGCACTGCCCCATGGAGCTGTCCACCTACTTCCGCATCAACGCTAGCGAGACAGGCCAGGTGGGGATGGGTGTGTCGCAAAGTTTTCACCTGTCATGAGCTTGTACACATGCAGGTGTAAAACTCACGCGCGCATATACGCACACATGTACACACACGCACACATTCACACATACTCACATACACGTGCATACACGCGCACACACTCACGCGCACACGCGCACACACACACGCAAACACACTTACACGCACACACACTCACACGCACTCACACTCACACGCACGCGCACACACTCACACGCGCACACACACGCACACACACTCACACGCACGCGCACACTCACACGCACGCACACTCACACGTGCACGCACACACTCACACACTCACATACACGCACACACGCAGTTTGAGCGCACCTTGATCATTGCCGAGGAGGGCTCCTATGTGTCGTACTTGGAGGGCTGCACGGCTCCCGCCTACGACTCCAACCAGCTGCACGCAGGTGTGTGTGTGTCTGTTTGTAGGTCTGCGTGTGGTGTTAGGCGTGCAGAAGTGTGGTGTGTGGTGTGTGTCGTGCACAAGTGTGGTGTGGTGTGTGGTGTGTGGGCGCCTCTGGTTTGTGCTCCTAGCTCCAGGCTCTCAGCATGTGTGTGTAAGCGTGTGTGGACGTGTCTATTTGGACGGTGTGGACGGTGTCTGTGTGGACAGTGTGCGTGTATGCGTGTCTGTGTGTGTATGCGTGTGTGGACGGTGTGTGTATGCGTGTGTGGACGATGTGTCTTCTCTTCTCTAGTGAGACCACGACCCCAGTCAGAACATGTAATGGTAGGTAGGTCAACTTTAAGCAGCAGGCATGAGCGAGATTGGCGCAGGTCGCAGTTCTATTCCCATGCTTGGAGTGAGTTTATCCCGGCAACATATCTACTTTGCACATACAAAGCCTGCACACAGACGTGTGCGCACGCATGCAAGCACTCACACGCACACACGCACACACACTCATGCGTAAAAGCCTGCACTCATGCACGCAGACGTGTGTGCACGCATGCACGCACACACACGCACACACACACACACGCACACACACACACACTCGCTCATGCGGAAAAGCCTGCACTCATGCACACAGACGTGTGCGCACGCATGCAAGCACTCACACGCACGCACACACACACACGCACACACACTCGCTCATGCGTAAAAGCCTGCACTTGTGCACACAGACGTGTGTGCTCGCGCATGCAGATACTCACTGGCTCATGCGGAAAAGCCTGCACTTAATGCTCGTAGATAAATGCGCGCACACACACTTGCTAATAAGTACATGCATGCACCCTCATATACAAACTCGATACACACACACGCTCGCTAAAGCTTACATGCACGCACTCATACACACACTTATACTCGTGCATTCTGCAGCTATCGTGGAGCTGTCCACCCAAGCCGATGCCGAGATCAAGTATTCCACTGTGCAGAATTGGTGCGTGTGTGTATGTGTGCATAAGTGTGCGTCTGCGCGCGTGCGTATGCACGTACATATGTGTGTGTGTGTTTGTGTGTGTGTTTGTGTGTGTGTGTGCCGGTCAGTGTCAGTGTCGGTCTTAGTGTTTAGCCTTGAGTCACTGTGCTGCAGAGACAGAGTCGTTTCAATTGATTGTGTTGCATTTCCGCAAAAAGGAAGAAGGAATGAAATACTTGACCTTTTACCAGAGGGATGGTCGTACGTCGCATTTGTTACATATCTGAAATATCGCATTTGTTTTATATATCTGAAACGACACATTCATAAGATATCTGGAAACGTTGATTGGTGTTGGGGCAAACCAGGCCCCTGGCACAAAAATTGGATTCCCTCGTGTGTAAAGTTGGCCCATGACCATATATATTCGTTGTATATATGGTAATTTTTGCAGGGAAATCACCATATATACGGTCATATACGGTGTATATATACGGTTCTGGCCAACCCTACTCGTGTGCTAAAACACTATCCCCGGTATTTATTTGTTACTGAGGAAAGTTCAAGTCGAAAGTGTCCCAAGTGTGCATCATGTCTCTGCCAAAAAGCACATGAATTTCAGCCTCTTTTAACTAGGGTTGGCCAAAACCACATATATATATATATATATATATATATATATACGGTGTGATTTTGGCAGGAACATTACCAGATATACGGTCATATACGGTGTATATATACGGTTATGGCCAACCCTACTTTTAACCCTTCTAACTTGTGTGGCACACTTGTCACTTGTGACATTCACAGCGGTGGTTCACACCTGGGTTCACACCTGAAATCACACCTGAGTGCACACCTGAGTGCACACCTGCCGCCACAGCTGAGTGGCATGTGGCGTGTCTCCTGCTCCACTTCCGTGGCTGAACTGTGTTGTTTGACGCACAAGTACACATACACACACACACACACGCACACGCATACATACACGCACACACTGCAGGTATGCGGGCAACGAGAATGGGCTGGGCGGCATCTCCAACTTTGTAAACACACACATACACACAAACACACACACACACGCACACACACACACACATGCACGCACACACTGCAGGTATGCGGGCGACGAGAATGGGCTGGGCGGCATTTAAAACTTTGTACACACACATACACACACATGCACACACACACACACATACTCACACACTCACACATACACGCACACACTGTAGGTATGCGGGCGACGAAAATGGACTGGGCGGCATCTACAACTTTGTAACCAAGCGTGGCTTGTGTGCTGGCCCTCGCTCAAAAATTTCTTGGACACAGGTATGGTGTGTGGGTGTGGGTGTGTGTCATTTTCGCCCCCTTATCAAAGGGGGGTAGCTGCAGGCTGGGCTGTGTGCTGTTGCGTCCCACCAAACTCGTAGACGCTGTTGTATCCTACCAAACACGTAGACGCTGTTGTTTCCTACCAAACACGTAGACGCTGTTGTTTCCTACCAAACACGTAGACGCTGTTGTGTCCTACCAAACACGTAGACGCTGTTGTATCCTACCAAACACATAGTAGACGCTGTTGTATCCTACCAAACACGTAGACGCTGTTGCGCCCTACCAAACACGTAGACGCTGTTGCGCCCTACCAAACACGTAGACGCTGTTGTGCCCTACCAAACACGTAGACGCTGTTGTGTCCTACCAAACACGTAGACGCTGTTGTATCCTACCAAACACGTAGACGCTGTTGTGTCCTACCAAACACGTAGACGCTGTTGTTTCCTACCAAACACGTAGACGCTGTTGTTTTCTACCAAACACGTAGACGCCGTTGCGTCCTACCAAACACGTAGACGCTGGTGTGTTTTACCAAACACGTAGACGCGTGCGAGTGCTGGACGTGAGTGTGTGCGCTGCTTAGGCAGGTTTTTGCGCGTGCTAATACGCACTTGCCAGAATCAACACATACGCACACGCACGCACACACACACACACACGCACACGCACACATACACACACACACGCACGCACACACGCACACGCACGCACACAGGCACACACACACACACACTCACACACACACACACAGGTGGAGACGGGTAGTGCCATCACCTGGAAGTACCCTTCTGTCGTGCTCCTGGGGGATGGCAGTGTGGGCGAGTTCTTCAGCGTTGCATTGACCAATAATTGCCAGCAGGTGTGCGTGGGTATATGTGGTGTGTGTGTTGTGGGTGTGTGGGTGTGGGTGTGGGTGTGTTGTGTGTGTGTGTGTGTGCGTGGGTATACGTGTTGTGTTATATACAGAGCTGTGCAAGGACGGTGAGAGGGTACGGTCCGTCAAAACACGGTCTGACGGTTGACTTTGTAAATGACAATGTCAGACCGTCAATTCGGAATTTGGGGACCGTCAAGACGGTGCATGACGGTACGGTTGACGGTCCATACATCGCGAGAAGGCCGAAAAATGGCATTTTGAACCCCAAAACGGCCATTTTGGCTGCTTTCTCTTCATTTCTAAGTGGCGCCCCACGCAACTTTTTGAATTGAGGTGAAAAAAGCCAAATCGGTCATTCTGGGGTCAAAATGCAATTTTTTGGCCTTTTCGCGATTTTGGACTATACGGTCAACCGTACCATCATGCACCGTTTTGATGGTCCCCAAATTTTCGAATTGACGGTCTATAACCGTCGTTTACGGCGTCGACCGTCAGACCGTGTTTTGACGGACGTACCCTCACACCATCATTGCACAGCCCTGAGGAGCGTGCGCTCATGCAGGTGTGCATGTTTCTTTGTGAGTGGGTGCCTGCTGTCGTCTTTCTCATCAGCGCTTCCTGTTGTTTAACACTCATACAAGGGGTTACAAGGATGGCCTACAGCCCGAGTCTCTGGCTGATGGCAATTGGCTGGTGAAACAAAATCAACTAGTGTCGAAAATTGAAACTAAATCTGACACAAACTTGAGGAGTCTGTACGAGTTTTGATTCAGGAATGCATTGATCTCAAAATCAGTGATTCTGTGATGACAAGCCAAGAAAGGAATAAATGCTTAACACTCGTAACCTGAGTGGCATCAGAATAAACATGGCCCACGGGGAGACATGTATGTTTGAAGGTTTTAGAACATTACATTATATTCTAAAGCCTTCAGACATACATAAGTATTCTTTAGTGAAATAGTCGCAACAATACATTGGCTTTTAACACACATACCGTTTTGACAGAAGGGCTTTGTCAGCACAAGCAAGCTGCATCCAAAATGCATGTAGATGAGCCACGTGAGGTCTAACACACTCAATTTTTTTTACCACATTGCTCACTACCAACGCGTGCACACACACACACACACGCACACACACACACGCACACGCACACACACACACACACAGACACACACACACACAGTTCTGACCGCATTGCTCGCTACCAACGCACACACACACATACAATTCTGACACACACACACACACACACACACACACACACACACAGACACAGTTTTGACCACATTGCTGCTGCCAATGCTACAGGCAGACACCGGAACAAAAATGATCCACGTGGGGCCAAACACACGCAGCCGCATCGTGAGCAAGGGCATCAGCGCAGGCCGATCACGCAACGTATACAGAGGCCTCGTTCAGGTACGTGTGCGCGTGTGTGTGTGATTGCATGTTTCACTGTGTGTGTGAGTGCATGTGTCTGTGTGTGTGTGTGTGTGTGTGTGAGTGCATGTTTCTGTGTGTGTGTGCGTGTGTGTGATTGCGTATGTGTGCGTGTAAGTGTATGTGTCTGTGTGTGTATGCGCATGTGTGTGCACCTGTACTTTGTTTCTGAAACTCACACATGTATATCCTGCCCAGTCTCACTCCATATGTTTGCCAAATAAAGACACACATACACACACGCACACACACACACGCACGCACACACATAGACACACATGCAATCGTTCTGTGCTGGCTCACAATTGCAACTGCTCACAGATCCAGCCGAATGCCAAAGGCGCCCGCAACTTCTCCCAGTGTGACTCCATGCTCATAGGGGACAGCGCAGCTGCCAACACCTACCCATACATCACAGTGAGTCCTTGTTGTGTGACACACACACATACACACACACACGGGCACGCACACGCACATGCACACACGCGCGCACGCACACACACACACACACACACACACACACACACACACACACACACACACAAACACACGCACACAAATACAAACACAAACGCTGCTGCTGCCAACACCTACCCACACATCACAGTGAGTCCTTGTGTTGCGCACGCGCGTGTGCATACACTCTAACACACACTAACACACACACACACACACCACACACACACCACACACACACACAAACACACACACAAGCACGCACACGCACACGCACGCACACGCACGCACACACACATCACAGTGAGTCCTTGTTGTGTGACACACACACGCACACACACACACACACGCGCTGCTGCTGCCAACACAGACACACACACACACACACACACACACACACACACACACACACACAAACACACACACACACACACAAACACACACACACACACACGCACACACACACACATACCTACAAACAAACACACACACACTCACTCACACACACATACCTATAAACAAACACACACAAACACACACACGCATACCTACAATCACTCACACACACACTCACACACACATACATATAAACAAACACTCACACACGCACGCACACAAACTCACACATACCTACAAACAAACACTCACGCACACACTCACACACACATACCTGTAAACAAACACACACACACACACACACACACATACATACCTATAAACAAACACACACACATACACACACATACCTACAAACAAACACACACACATACTTACAAACAAACACTCACACACACACACACACACAGGTGCGTGAGCCAGGCTCACGTGTGGAGCATGAAGCCAGCACCAGCAAAATTGGGGAGGACCAGCTGTTCTACTTCCAGCAGCGAGGCATTGACGCAGAGAAGGCTGTTGGGGCAATCATTTCAGGCTTCTGCAGAGAGGTGTGTGTTGTGGTTGTGTTTGTTGTTTGCTGTTCTTATGTGGGTTTGGGGGTTGGGGTGTAAAGATTGGAAGCTTATGTAAGAGTTTGCAGAGAGGGACAATGACAATTTTTATCTGGCATTTGCCCAGGTAGACCCCCGCTTATTATGTCATAGGTTGCTTCTTGAAGAGATGCTGGCATTCTCCTCCTAACATTGAATAGCTGCCTGTACGGGTTCCGGCAATAAGCACAAGCCAACTGCAAGGTTCCATGTAGGACTAGTGAGTCACGTAAGAGTGAGTCACGTAAGAGTGAGAAAGCTTTAGAAGTCCACCTCACAATCTTTTACTTGACTCTTTCTGAATGCTTTTGAGATCTGTCTATTCACCAAATTTGTTCAATGCCTGGTTCAGTGGCGAGTTCACAGCGGCACCACACCATGCGTAGTTTTGAGCAAGTGCAATGGGGCCGTGTTGGTGTGTGTGTGTGTGTGTGTGTGTGTGTAGGTTATGTTGTTATGTTGCGTAAGTTTGAGCAAGTGCAATAGGGCCGTGTGCAATGGGGGGGCCGCGTTTTCATATGTGTAGGGGTTTTGTCACTTAGGTTAGAGCAAGTGCTGTGGGGGGCCAGTTGCCCCTGTGTTTTTCAGTTTGCGCGCTTGGCTTACGAAAGTCCTAAAAAGTCCCATGTAAATTCTACGCACACAGACATACAACAAGCTGCCTCTGAAGTTTGCGGCGCCAATATATCCCATGTGTAAATTTTGCTCACAGGTGTAGTGTTTTTATGTGTAAATTTTGCTCACAAGTGTAGCGTTTCTATGTGTAAATTTTACTCACAGGTGTAGCATTTCCATGTGTAACTTTACTCACAGGTGTAGCGTTTTTATATGTAACTTTACTCACAGGTGTAATGTTTCTGTGCATAAATTTCAGGTGTACATCGAGCTGCCCCTGGAGCTTGCGGCGGTCATATAACTATGTGTATTTCTGTGTGTAAATCTTCTTACAGGTGTTACTTCTATGTGTAAATACTTCTATGTGTAAATGTTTCTATGTGTAAATGCACACAGGTGTTCAACGAGCTGCCCCTGGAGTTTGCGGCGGTAATATTACTATGTGTATTTCTGTGAGTAAATCTTCTTACAGGTGTTACTTCTATGTGTAAATATTTCCATGTGTAAATGCACACAGGTGATCAACAAGCTGCCCCTGGAGTTTGCGGCGGTAATATTACTGTGTATTTCTGTGTGTAAATCTTCTTACAGGTGTTACTTCTATGCGTAAATGTTTCTATGTGTAAATGCACACAGGTGATCAACAAGCTGCCCCTGGAGTTTGCGGCGGTAATATTACTGTGTGTATTTCTGTGTGTAAATCTTCTTACAGGTGTTACTTCTATGTGTAAATGTTTCTATGTGTAAATGCACACAGGTGATCAACAAGCTGCCCCTGGAGTTTGCGGCGGTAATATTACTGTGTGTAATATTACTATGTGTAGAAATTTCTGTGTGCAGATTTTCTTACAGGTGTGATTTCTATGTGTAAATATTTCTATGCACACAGGTGTTCAACGAGCTGCCCCTGGAGTTTGTGGCGGTAATATTACTATGTGTATTTCTGTGTGTAAATTTTCTTACAGGTGTTACTTCTATGTGTAAATATTTCCATGTGTAAATGCACACAGGTTTTCAACGAGCTGCCCCTGGAGTTTGCGGCAGAAGTGCAAGAGCTCATGAGCCTGAAGCTGGAGGGCACGGTCGGTTAAGAGAGCAACAGCAGCAGCAAATGGAACGCTTGCTGTGTTTCACCGATTTTGTGTGAAGTGTAGGTGTTTGTGAAGTGTAGGTGTTAGAAAGTTGCTAGCGCTGGTACTGCAGGGCTGGTTTGGGTCGGCGTACGTATGCTGCGCTGGCACCCCACCCACACTGTGTATACTCTCCTGTAATTATAGTACTCGTGCACCCTATTTTGGTATGGAGCTCACGACAATGTTGCTTTTCTCATGGGGCGCGCTAGGTCCTCCCAGTGTGAAGTGCCTGCCTGCTCGGCAGAGCGTGTGTTGTGTTGTAGTAGGTCAGGCCCTGGGCCTAACCTCATAAGCAGATCAGGGTCGGTGTGGGTGCGCAAGGAATCCTATAGAGAACTGAGGTTGAGCAAGAGAGTGACGTGTGCACGAGGAATGAGCTTTTTTGTGTGTGTGTGCCGAGCAAGAGCCGATTCCTGTTGTGACACACAGGGTTTTGTGGCTATGTTTGACATGCAGCCTGTTGCAAGGGGTAGCTATGTATGCAAGCTGAGTTTGACATGCAGCCTGTTGCAAGGGGTAGCTATGTATGTGAAGCCCGAAGACATATGTATTTTATTTCAGTGTAGAGCAGTCCCACTGCTGTGTTTCCAAGTTGCCAGACCCTGGCCATCCGTTTTTATTTCCCTTGTTTGCCTGAGAAGAAAACCCGACTCCTTGCTACATCTCTATTCCAGCATCGTTGGAGACAAACTGACATGTGCTGTACTATACACACTCCAGTTGACTGCCACCCTTTCCTGAAGGCTGGGAGGTTTACTCCTCGACCATCTTGCAAACCTTGAAATCGCCGGCTCGAACCCAGCTGCGTTCCCTGCTACAGTAGTAACACATTTTGGAAAAATGCGTGTTGACTCTGAGCAAAAGAAAATATGTCATGCTCTTCCGCACAGACATGATTTTCCACTAGGAGCGTGCTGCTCACCAGCGCAAAAGTGTAAAAGGCCCACCAATCTGCCCCATCTGCCAAAAGCTTGACGGCACCTATCACATGCTGTCAGGTTGCAGACATCCCATTACAGGTTGTAGTCAACTCATTAAAGATCACATCGCTATATTTGCCTATAGGGGCTTTTGGGCGGAAACTTATAAAAAGCCTGTAGTAGGGTACACCGTTGGAATGTTAAAGAATGTTACCAGGCTGGCTTACTAGGCCTTTACTCGGTTACCATGCCTGGCTTACTCCTGATAACCACCGTTATATAAACTTACGTACCTCGGTTACCATGACTTACTGGTAACCACCGTTCAGTGATCACCTCCTAGTAAGCAGAGGTAGTAAGCCAGGGATTGAAAACCATTTACACTTGCAGCAACTGCTTACTGGTGGTAAGCCAGACTAGTAAGCCTCAGTTACTACGTAGCTTACTGGTAACTGAGGCAATAAGCCGCTGAATAAGCTGGCTTACTAGTAAGCCACACTGGCAAGGCATGTTTGGCTAAGATCTGTGCTTAACAGAACCGCTTGCTGGTAAGCCAGATCAGTAAGCCTCATCAGGTACTACGTAGCTTACTGGTAACTGAGGCAGTAAGCCAGTAAATATGCTGGCTTACTAGGAAGTCACACTGGTAAGGCATGTGTGGCAAAGACCTGCATTGCTTGCTGAAAACTGCCTAGCAAGCCTTGGTGGTTAGACTACCGGATCCAAAGCTGTCATTGGCGATGCCCTCTTCCCGCCCATTTATCTGCAAGTAAACTCAGCAGTTTGCAAGCAAGCTTGATTGCTCGCTCAGTGGGAGCAATTTAGGGCGCCCTCTCAGATTTACACAGAGTAACAGCAAATGGTCAAACAGGGAGCAGCTTATCTCCGGCTCCTCAACACCTGCACAGCAAAAGAGCAGTGGACTGGCCCACAAAATGTAGTGCAGTGGAGGGGGGGTTGCGCAGGCAATGCTTGTGTGCGTGAAGCTACAGAAATGAGCGGTGCACAAACAGGGTGCATGCCTGCTAGCACAAGCAGACGTAGGCAGTCGTGCAGCAATGATAGCAACAAGATATTATACGCCCTCCAGAGGAAACACATATAGGAATGATTCCAACCAGACTCTCACCTTCCAATCTCAATGTACAACAGCGGCGGAAATTAAGTAAGAAGGAAGCAATCATTGTTATTCCAACCCAGCAACCACACCCCAAATGAAACCCAACACACACGTATCAAACTAGACCCGCTAATAATGCAAGAAGAGTTGCCCGTGACAACTTAGCAGATGGCCCTGCCAATCCATACCCCCTGGAACCAAGAGACATACAACCAAACAAACGTGATACACATCTAATCGAAATTCATTACTGTATAGACACTTCCCCTACTCAACAAGCAGAAAAGGCACGAGAACAACACAAGCTGCCAAAGCCTCGCTTACTTGGACACCGCAAAAACCTCCACACCTTTCTTCTAGGAGCAACAGGCACCATTTACTGCAGTCACACAAGGAACGCACTCTACAGCCTTAAAGCTTAAAGTTACTTGTCTATACACGCCACAGTTGTCACACGCCCTAGCTGCAGCGCATTGTTTACTGCCGCAGCTTTGAGTGCGACAGGAATCTGATTGAACATTGACCGAATTCAAATGAACCTGTTTTATGAAGCCCAGTGTTGGAAGACTCCAACTTGGAAGACTTTGGTGTAAATACGTGTGAAAACCATGACTGCCAGTGAATCAACAGTGTGGCTGTTTATCCCCTGCTTTTCCCAGAGCTTCTTTTGTACATAACTCTGTTGCCTTGTAATATTTCAAAAGCGTTGTGTGAGGAACTTTTCAGGGTGTAAGTTAAGTTTGCAACTGTCTAGATTTCGTGTGAATCTCCCTTCTGTAATCTTTGCCAAGGTAAGATACATCAGAGCCCGTCAATCCAGACACACAGGTCAGTGGCGGTAAGCAAGAGAGAAAGGGTAAGCACAAGCAAAGCAAGAGAGAAGCAAGCAATCCACATCAGACTCCTGCCAGTCTCAATCACCAAGCACACACACAATGTCACGCGACAAGCTTGGCAGCACAAAGCAGCAGAGCATCAGGAAAGCAGCGTTGTAGGAGGCAGGTGCAGCATATCTCATTCCATATCCATTGCACATCTCACTCCATATTCTCCCTGCTTTGTACGCGCATTACTCTAATCAGCGCTCGAGTTGAATGCGACACAGCACTCGTGAAATAATCGAGCCTACCTAAATGCAATCAGATCCGCAAAAGCGCAACCCTCAGAAATATCAAAATATCTGAGCAATACTCCTGGTGGTGTGCAGGCCTTAGTCTCCCAACCACCTGATCTCCATTAAAAAGCCTATTTAATACATTCTTCAGGCAGGATATTGTGTGGCTCTGCATCCATTGGGCAGTGCATAACACAATACAACATCCTTCCTAATCCGGTGGTGTTTACACTAGCTACCTGCGTTCTTATTTACTCTTTCTTACACTTATTTCATCTGGCTGAGTGCCGTTAAATCACTGAGCAATACCGATGGTCATATTCAGAAAATGCTACTGGCCACTCATAGACTAGCTGTTTGTCATCCGATTCTTCACTACCATTTTGCTAACAACAAGATCTTCTCACCTTACAAACCCTTGGCAAAAGAAAGAAGCGTGGAAAAACGATCAGCAAGAAAGCATGTCACGTCAAGCCACATTCGCTGCCTCTTACCCAGAGTTTGCTCATGCAAGCGGGACTGGCTTTGTCCATAACATTTTCTGACAGATCAAGACCGTGGCACAGTAATTGGCATACATTCATTCCTAGATCATTACTAGAATCAGGAACGGCAAACACAAAACAATGCACTTTTGTTGTGAATGTCAAGGTTCACTAACTCAGCATCTTTCCAAACACCTCTCATCCTATGCCTCAAATCTGCAGTAGATACATGCATGTACGAGAACCCAGTTCGAACATCTCATACAAACGATTATAAACAATGCTGTCCATAGTAATTGCTTACTATTATTTGGGCAATCCAGCAGCCACTTGAAAGAGACTGTAATTTGAGGTCAGCCTGGACCTTTCGCAAAGTGATGCTACCTATTGGTATTAGGCACGCTGTGTAAGAGCTGCGGACCGAAACCACAGTAAAAATCACACCGTATATGACCGTACTTTTGGAGATTTCCCTGCCAGAATTAATAGGAAGGCTAGGAGACACAAAATTGGTTTACACGCAATTCAAGATGCACTCTTCGCAACAGAACAATAGCATATATTCCATACACATGCTTTGCAGCAACATTTAAAGAACACTTTCTGGACCTTCAGGGCTCATGTGTCTCTTTCTTTGCAGAGCATGCTAGTACTGAATGCCCATTGGCAGACTGCAGAAGCACATGACATGCTACTACTTCCAGCACTGAAACGTGTGCAGCATTTTAAAAGGATTGCATGCATGTTCATGTTGCTGGACATGGCAGGGCCTGTGCACACTTTCATTGGCTTCACTATCAGGTGCAGACAATCAGAACAAGCAAGATGCTGGCTATAATTGCGCCTTACTTATGTATCGACCTGTGTGGTGCAAGCATCTGGAATGCACTTAGTCAGTCTGTTTCCGCCTT